>JACCEC012620880.1_pt1 | contig 46730 bp, 40 predicted proteins | sample 7450121 | NCBI WGS metagenome assembly JACCEC01 (sample SAMN15323455, study PRJNA562643) | freshwater metagenome | isolation source: river surface water | place: USA:Blue River Watershed | collected 2017-08-18 | reverse complement strand
GCGGGGACGTAATAGTTGTAAAACAACCATTCGGCGTTGAATTGGACGAAACGAAAAGATTGTGTTCGGGAGAGAAAGAGAAACAAAAATAATAATATGAGTTGTTGTTGTTGCATATTATTATTAGGTGGGAAAATGCAGTGCATTATATTTTTTATAAAAAGTAACTGAATAAAGATACTTGAACAGGAATATTCTCCATATCACTTTCATTTTTAATAATTTTTACCAAACAATTATAATTAGCTAATTGATTTTGCATTGTATCCACAAATGCATTAAATAAATCCGCGTCTTTAACGGAATAAAATACGTTATATAATCGTTCTATCATAACACGTTTATTTTCCTTAAATGCAACAATATACTTAAACAAATTTTTATGTTTAATAAATTCAGTAGGCATATAAGAATTTGTTATAAAGCATTGAATTTTATTGCTGGCCATAGGAAATGAGACTTCCATGCAGTTTTTAACTTCTTCATACATAGATGCACCACATATAGTATCATCAAAAACTACATATATGTGGCCAGCAATAAAATTCAGTGCCGCAATTAAATGCGGGTTTAGTTTTTCAAATAATGGTATTTTATCCGCAGCACAATGTTCAACAACAGTATATTCCTTTGGTAAATTATCTTCTCTTGATTTGCCATTTGAAACCCAAATAACAGATGAAATATTATTTGTTTCACGAATTAATTTGGAAATAATTTGTTTAACCAAAGTTGTTTTCCCAGTTTCTCTTGCTCCAATAATTAATGTGTTATTATATTGGTCTGAATTATCATACGTAAAACCAAATGTAGGACCAGGACTATTAACACAATTAAATTTAACCGGTGTCGAAAACTTGTAACTTTGCTCTACAAAAATATCACTTCTAGAGTTAGGACTTTGTGTAACTTTAAATACATCATTTTGGGAGACTGACGTCTGTTTTCTATATTTCTCTATATCTTTCGGATACTGTTTATGGTGTTCATCTAAAATATTATTAATGTTATTATATATTTTTCTCAAGTTACGACTATGCACTGCTTCTCCCATCTCATTATGTTCCTTATGGAACGAATCCACATGTTCATACTGGTTAAGTAATCTCACAATCTCATTCTTTAACTTTTCATGTTCAAACTTTAAGCTCATTATTATTATTTATACTATGAATTAATAATAATTCTTTATATCATTCTACTAACAATATAATTCTAAGGGGGTAAAATATGTATTTTACACCATTAAAATATATATTTTACCACTTGGTGGTAGTATTGGATTTTTTCACATTAATTTGCTGCGCATTTTTCTTCTTCGGCCGGCTGGGATCATACTCTTCCTCATCATCATCCGGCAAATCTTTGGACGCCTCCCAGAATTCGGCCGCACCCAATCGGAAATCGGGACGCGGCTGAGCTTTGTACCAAAATATCTGGTCGATCAACTTGTTGGATTTGGCGTTGTTATTGATGACCAAACATTCGTAATTCTCGGTGGTCTGGTCCATGACGGCGGAAAAAGCTTCTAAAGAAGGGAACATACTCGCATAATTCTTCCAGATTCTCTCCCGATTGGTCAAATACGGTTCGCGCAAAATAAACACATAATCAATATTCGTTCGCAAATTCGGCGGAATGCCTAAAGGATATTGCATGGTAATAATAAGCATGACTTTCCAATGACGGCCGTTCATGAATAACAGACGCATCATTTTGTCGCGCGCCCACGAGGCATCGTATAAACAATCGTCTAAAATCACGAATGCTCGAGGGTCAATGGAAGAACTGCCGTATTGTTTCACGTCTCCCACAACTTTTTTGAGCACCATTTTTTGCCGGCGCAAAATGTTTTCAATCAACACCGTGTTGTATTCCTCGTGGATAAACAGTTTGGGAACATGAGCGGCATAAAATCCGTTGCCCGCTTCTGTTCCGGAAATGACAGTTCCTAAAGGAATATCTTGATGGTGATATAGCAAGTCGCGCACCAAATATGATTTGCCAGTATCACGACGGCCAATCATAACAATTACAGGACCTTTATTTTCCTCTTTTTTAAACGTAATGCTTTTCATATCAAACTTATTCATGTTTAGCGACATTATTATTCAAAAAATACGATACAGAATATGTAAATTATATGTTCTATGAAGATTAAGAATATGTATATAAAACACGCACGCTAAATATAGTTACTTTTAATATTTTTACCTAAATATAAACCACACACATACACACAATGCCAGCTGCATTCACAATCGATTACAATTTCATTCCTGAAGCCGACATTTCCAATTATTTGCCCATTGATGAAGCACAGCAACCGGACATAAAATATGGATATGCTCCATTTGATTTTGTAAGCATTCAAAATTATAATCCCATATATAGTTTATTTTTTAAAATGCGAGATACGAATTACAATCGTATTACACTAAATCACAAATATCGGGTCGTGAATTCGAATCAAGTGATGGATATTTCGGGAGAGATTATAAACAAATCAGTTCATTTTAAGTTTTCGCCGCTAATAGACCATCTCACATATATGACATCGGAAATAGACACACCGATAGATGTGTTACCAACGTGGGAATATGATAATTCGCCTACGCAAGAGAATCGCATTATGCGATACAATAACATGGCATACACAGATGGGTTTTTTTATTATTTATCAAGTAAGATGATGCATACACATAATTTCGTGCATGGACTTGATTATTATGGGTCATTTGTTGGAATGCAGCGCGTGTTTAAGTTTGATTTATGGGACGATATGTATGAAAGTATATGCGACAGTAAATATTTTAATGATAATTTGGGGAAATTATTTCATTTGAATTTGGATGACGATTTTATTGGAACGCGCAATGATTTATCTTCATGGTCACGTGCCAATCGTCCCGCATTGGAATTTAGTTGCGAAGAAGTCAATCATGATATGTTGAATTTTGATGTAGTTGTTGATGACGTTGCGATTAAAGACTCACTGACAACCGAACCGTTGGAAGTAAATCTCAATCTAGAAGGAGCATCACTTGAAGAGATTCAGAAGGATGGTAGCGATGAGGATGATGAGGATGAAGAAGAGGATGATGAGGAAGAGGACGAAGAGGAGGAGGAAGTGGAGGACGAAGAGGAGGAGGAAGTGGAGGATGATGAGGAGGAGGAGGAAGTGGAGGACGAAGACGAATCATATATGACTGATTTCGATGCAATTGAAGCATATATTCCCAATTTCCCGGTACATATGATTTGCATAGAGAAATGCGAAGGATTATTTGAAGATTTATTAAAAAACCGTCAATTGAATGATGACCAGTGTATCGCAGCGATGGCACAAATTATATTTGCGTTATTAATATATCAGCGCACGTTTCAACTAACACACAATGATTTACACACGCGCAATATTATGTATGTAACGACGGATATAAAGCATTTATATTATAAATATAATCATAAATTGTATCGCGTTCCAACGTATGGTCGTATATTTAAAATAATAGATTTTGGTAGAGCTGTATATAAATATCGCGGAAAGATAATGTGTAGCGATAGCTATAGTCCTGACGGTGAAGCGGAAAAATTGTATAATACAGAGCCATATTTTGACGCGAATAAAAAACGCGTTGATCCGAACCCCAGTTTTGATTTGTGTAGATTGGCGACATCTGCGTATGATATAAGTGAGAATAGGCGTGATTTGCCGGTATTTCGCGAGTTAATGCGTCGTTGGTGTATGGATGACCGCGGTAAAAATGTGTATGTCAAGAATAATGGTTCGGAACGATACCCCGGATTCAAATTATATATGATGATAGCGCGAACAGTTCATGCACATACGCCAGAAAATCAATTAAAACAAAAGGAATTCAAGAAATTTTTATATAATAATCCGGCTGAAATTCACACACCAGACTGCGTAATAATGGATATAAATTCTATACCTAATTATACAATATAATTCACACATAAATATAATAGACAATACGTTTTATACATATCATGCCATTACACAGTATTATTTTTGACACACGCGAAGCCAAATTACGCGATTGTTTTTCTCCCGAATTGCCCATTAAAGTTGAACCATTAACGATTGGCGACATTATATTCTCTTCCGAACTATTGAAAGACGTCATTATATTCGAACGTAAATCCCTCTCTGATTTATTGGCGAGTATTAAGGACGGTCGATATGAAGAACAATCGCACCGTTTAATACACTCCAGTGGTGTTGCACCGCATAGAATAATGTATATTATAGAGGGTATGTTTTCTACACTTCGCAATCCAGCGGAAAAACAATTGGTGATTTCCGCAATGACGTCGTTGCAACTTTATAAAGGATTCAGTGTAATACGCACATCATCTGTGCAAGAAACAGCGGATTTCATTGCGGGAATGTGGAAAAAGATGAAACGCAACGAAGAAAAAGGCATAAATTTATATACACCAGTTACTCAGTCTCAGACTGAAGAACCAGACTCTGCGCAAAATCAAGACTCTGCACAAGAGACTACACAAGTCCAAGCATATTGTTCTGTGGTGAAGAAAGTGAAGAAGGAGAATGTGACCCCGGAAAATATAGGCGAAATCATACTGTGTCAAATACCGGGCATTAGTTCAACTATTGCGGTTGAATTAATGTCAAAATATAAAAATATTCGTGAATTATTAGAAATGATTCGGGAGAGACCCGACGAATTGAAAGAAATTAAAATTAATGGTCGCAGAATGGGTTCTAATGTGATAGATAGCATTTTGCGTTATTTAGGTTAGGGAATCTACGGCCCCCTAATTGCCATAAGCACTGCCAGGACGAACCCAGAGAGGACGACTGCTTCGGATAGGTTTGAATGGCATCTCGACGTTAATTCTTTTCAAGGTGCAGCAGTGGCCATTAATGGGGTCAGTAGAGTGAAAATAGATACTCACCCATGAATCGCGACCAACCTGATAAGGAAAACCGGCTTTCTTCTCGCCACCACCTTGAGGTCTGTTAATGAGAGATCCAGTATTGCGAGATCTTGTTGCGGAGTTGTATAATACCATGATTAATATATACAATAAACATAATTAATTTATGAAAACGGGTTAAAGATTTGTCAATAAAAACAGTAATTAATTAAAGAATCGCATAATATTAATGAATAGTAAAACGCAACATTCAGCACAGCCGCCCATTACTGTGAAATTAAACGGCGAAGATGACATTCGAGTTGTCCGTAAATCGGATGGAACAGAGATGTTAGTGTTTGACCCGTTTAATTCCCTAAATAAACCGATTGAAGCCGAAGAAATTCAATCGATTTTGGGAAAATATGGAATCAATGCTCCAATTCATAACGTGAATTTATATAAGCGAGCGTTTATACATAGTTCATATTGTCGTGCGCCTAAATCTGAATGTAATAGAAATGGCGTAGTGATGGCAGAATGTCCGGAAGGTTGTATGCCACTTTCGACTAAATCTAATGAACGATTGGAATTTGTGGGCGATGGCGTGTTGGAATGTATTACTAAATATTATTTGTATCGCCGATTCCCGGAAGAAAACGAAGGATTTATGACAGAGAAAAAGATTGCAGTGGTAAAAAATGAGAGCATAGGTCGTATGGCGTATGAAATGGGCCTGCACAAATGGTTTGTTTTATCCAATTCCGCGGAACAAAAACAGACACGTACCAATTTGAAGAAATTGGGATGTTTGTTTGAGGCGTTTTTAGGGGCGCTGTTTTTGGACTTCAACAAAATCACGGTGCAAGACGAGCATGATTGGTTTAAGAATGTGTTTGTCTGTGGTCCGGGGTTTCAAATGGCGCAGATTTTCGTGGAATCGGTGTTTGAAAAACACATTGATTGGGTGCAGTTGATTAAGAATGATGATAATTATAAAAATATTCTTCAGGTGATTATTCAGAAAGAGTTCAAGGTCACGCCACATTATTTAGACGTTACGCCACATACGGCAGATACGGGATATCACATGGGTGTGTATTTATGTTTGGGGCAACATATACACGATACGTCGATACGAGATGCGGTTCCAGTGTCAAGATTTCAAAATGGGTTTAAGGGAATACACGACTATATGGCTGTTCATGGCAAAATTTTGGTATTTTTGGGGGAGGGAAAACACAAAATTAAGAAGAAGGCGGAGCAGTTTGCATGTGAATCAGCCATTTCGAGAATTAATCAGTAAGTCCTCGGAGCGAAGCGGAGAGGCAACCTTTGGTAAATCCCCGACGAAAGGAGGGGTGACCTTGTAAATCCCCGACGAAAGGAGGGGTGACCTTTGGTTGGTTTTGTTTTGTGCGATAAATATAAATGGGAAGGTTACTCGTGCCAGCCAATAAAACACATACGCTTCAACGTCAATTTGAAATAACGGAGACTTGCAAAAAGACAAATCGTTCTTTTTCAAGCACTGTTCAATTTGCCTATTTTTTCGGTTATCCTTGCTTTTTGGACACTGTGTTTGTAACACATTATTTTTTCACATCACACGAACTGTATGAACAAGCGTATAATTATATATTGGAACATTGCAGTGATGTGTTGAAAGAGAAACCAATAAGTAAATTGCACCGCGAATCTTTCAATGGACAAAGGAGTAGTTACTTGTGCGGAGATAAATCAGCGAGAATATACAAAACTTACGATAATCTGAGTCGAAGAGACAAGAATAAATTTTTATGTTTTGAAGGTTCGCCGTGTTATGCTGCTGCGAAAAAACCGAATGTGTGGAAAGTTCCAAAAAGATGCATTATAAATAACATGAATGATTTCAAACGCAGATTGATGAGTATATTTATAGGAATTCATCCAGAGGGTCGAAATCCAAGAGTTATGTGTGAAGAATGTTCTGGTTCATTTAATCCTTTGGTGTATGATAGATATTACGTAAGAAATACATATAACTTGGAAAAATTGACCATGAATCAGTATCTGCATCCAAAACATGTTATTTGCGAAGACTGTTACTCGAAAAAATCACCGAAAGCCAAATCTTTTTACTTTTTGGCCAAAGAAAATATACCAAAAACAATGTATATTACATTTGTCGTTGATAATAAGAATCAACTCAGACCGGATTTACAAGATGAAGAAATGCATACACGGTGCGTAAATAAAGATAGAGAGTGGCCGCCATTTTAAACTATTTTTTTATTTCAAAAACAATATAAAGACGTAATTATTTTGTATAGTGGAGCCATGTCTCCACCTACCATAATACCCGGTTAGCTCAGTCGGTAGAGCGCTAGCCTTTTAAGCTAGTGGTCCGGGGTTCGAGTCCCCGATCGGGTGTCAAATATATAATGTATGTTTATTCATATTCGTGAATAAACATAAAGATTATTTAATAAATGTTATTATACGAAATAAAAATGACACAAAAAATATTTGCGTGTTTAACTTGTCTTGACTCCACATCGGACGAAATGTTTAAGATGTTTGTATTTTCTTCAGAAGGAGAATATGTTGTATTGACCCGCAGGATGGATTTTTCCGCGGTCGGCGTGGATTTTACGTATAGAACGAATGATTTGAGTATGGTGGGTTATCATTTGAATTCGTTTTTTTATGATTATAATGCGGACGATTTTAGCTGGACGTTTGAAGTGTATTCTGCGTCTGTGTGTTTGAATCGGCCAAAATTTAGCGGGGTGAATGATTTAATTGTGGATTTGGTTCCCATAATGGATTTTGTGTTTGACATAAATGATTATGAGATGCATTTGCAAAAGTGTTTTGCATTTGATGATGGAATAACAATTATTTCGGAAGATAATACGTATGATGATTTGCCCGATTTAATACCTCTATCTTTGGATGAGATGACGGGAATTTTATGTTCAACGGAAAATCAACAAAAAGACCCTCCCGTTGAATTAGATAAGATATATGAATCGGGAGACGAGATGGTTTTTATAGCAAATTAGTGTATTGTTTTAATATGAATATGAATAAGAAGGCGTTTCTTCTACAATAATCTTGTATTATTGTAGATATAAATAATAAATGGAAGAACGTCAATTGTATTTAGATAAATTGGCGCAAAAACCAGCATTGAAAAGACCTCCCATGGTCCCGATAATGTCAATACATGTTGCAGATAATAGAGTCAATATGAATATTGACCGCAAATTGGTAGTGCAAAAAACTGGCAGATTTTTTAGTAGTGTTTATGATACACGCATTCTTGACCCAAGATTGAAAGAAAAAGAATACACTTCGCCATTAATTGTTCCTCCGAACATGAACCAATTTATTCCAGAGTTGGAGTTAGACGAAGGAGAAAAAGTGGTTGAGGGTGAAGAGAAAGAGAAGGAGGTAGTGGAAGAAGAGGATAAAGAAGCAGAAGCAGAAGAAGAGAAGGAGGAGGTGGAAGAAGAGGACAAAGAAGCGGAAGAAGAAGTGAGAGAAGAAAAAGAAGAAGTCGTTAATGAGGAAAAGCAAGAAGTGGAAGAAGTGAGAGAAGAAAAAGTGTCGAAGCCTTATGAAACTGTGCAAAGAACACGCAGGGCCATCCCTCAGTCGAAGACTTTGCGACCTGCTAATGTTGGAAAGGCTGTGCCAGTGAATCCGGAAACATACAAAACAATGGAAATTAATGGCCGCAAAATCGAGGATAGATTGCCCAAACCGGAAAAATTCCAGATAAAAACATCGGATTTTTACATGAGCAATCGTAAATTATATACACAAAAATTGGCGGAATTATTTTCTGAATACAATGCGGAAATATTGAAAGAGAATGAAACAGTTACGTGTGATAATCGCAGTGCCGGTGGAAAAGAGACGCAACTATTCATACATCAACGAGTTGTGCGTGATTATTTAAATTTACATACTCCATATCGCGGCCTTCTTTTGTTGCACGGGTTGGGCAGTGGTAAAACAGCCACATCTATTGCCATCGCGGAAGGAATGAAAACGGAAAAACGCGTGTTTGTTTTAACACCTGCATCTCTCAAGATGAACTTTTTCAGTGAGTTGAAAAAATATGGCGACCCACTCTATAAAAAGAACCAATTTTGGGAGTTTGTTAGTATAAATGGTATGCCACAATATGTGGATATGTTAGCTTCTGTGTTATCTCTTTCTCCCGAATTCGTAAAAAGAAACGGTGGAGCATGGATGGTGGATGTGAGCAAACAAACCGCCAATTTCAAAGATTTGGATACTGCGCAACAGAAACAGTTGGATGACCAATTAAATCAAATGATTCGTGCGAAATACGTTGATATAAATTACAACGGGTTAAACAAGAATAAAATGCGGGAACTCGTAACTAAATATGGCGAGAATCCGTTTCATGATGCTGTAATATTAGTAGATGAGGCGCATAATTTGGTGAGTCGTATATCAAACAAATTAAAGAAAACAGCCGCTCCAACTTCGGGAGAAGTCGAAGAAGTTGTCGAACAATTATCCGGAGGAGAAATAGCTCTCCAATTATATCGCTGGATTATGGAGGCGAATAATGCGCGTGTTGTATTTATGTCTGGAACGCCTATGATAAATTACCCAAATGAAATCGGCATTATGTTTAATATGTTGCGTGGATACATTAAAACATGGACTATTCAGGTGACTCCACCAAGTGGATTTGCAAAAGAGCAAATGTATAGTATCTTAAATTCGGCAAATTTCCGCACATATGATTATATTGATTATTCCAACGGGAAAATTACCGTAACTAGAAACCCGTTTGGATTCTTGAATGATTTTTCTTCTGGCAAACGCATGTTGGGAGGAAACAGCATGTTGGGAGGAAACATGTTGGGAGGAAACAGCATGTTGGGAGGAAACATGTTGGGCGGAAACATGTTGGGCGGAAACATGTTGGGCGGAAACATGTTGGGCGGAAACATGTTGGGCGGAAACATGTTGGGAGGAAACAGCATGTTGGGAGGGGAAGGAGAAGACACTGGAATTAATATAGCTGTAATAATACCATATCGCGACTCTGGTTCATTAAATAGGAGTAAGCATTTGGCCAAAATATCGGTGGAATTGCCCAAACTATTCAATAAATATATTAGCAAACATAGCGAACAAAAATTAAGTTATAACATCATCGTTGTCGAACAAAGTAATGATGGAAATAAATTCAATCGTGGGAAATTATTGAATATTGGGTACGAGATCGCTTTGGAAAAAGGAGCGAATGTATTTATTTTTCACGATGTGGATTTAATACCGTCCGAGGATTTAATTGAGTATTATTTTAAAATACCGGAGGATGGTAAGCCTATTCATATAGCCAAGGTATGGGGAAGATATAGTAAAAATCCGAAGTATTTGGGTGGTATTACATCATTTAATCAAACCATGTATGAAAATATGAATGGTTTCCCGAATAATTTTTGGGGATGGGGAGGTGAAGATGATGAATTATATAAACGCGTTAATGAATTCGGGTATAAACCCATCGCTCCAACACATGGAACAATCACTGATTTGGAAGGCATCACATTGGAACAAAAATTAGATTATTTAAGAGCCAACGCGGATGAGTTAAAAAATATGAAGAAATGGGAATTGCTGGAGGAGCATGATAAAACTTGGAAAACAAATGGATTAGCAGATTTGCAATACAAAGTGAAAAAAAATACAGAAACCAAGGAAACACACGTGCATAAAATCACGGTGGATATTGGGAAAGAGAACAACAACATGGTTATGCAAACCAACCGGAAAAATCCCCCTGTCCCTGTTCCAGAAAATGGTGCTGGTGCTGCTGCTGAAAAGAAAAATAGACGCGAAGACCAAAAACCATATGATCCAAACGCGAAATATGTGGGTGTTCGATTATCAGAACAAGGAAATATTTCCGATAAAACATTCATTGATACATTTTTATCCATATTAGAAAACAATGGTTTTGCAGTGAATAAGAAAATAGACACCATGTATCATAAATGTCTCCCGGATACGAAAGACGAATTCAACAAATGGTTCGTGGATATTGATACTGTGACTCTGAAAAACGTAAATGTACTTAAAAAACGTATATTGGGTCTAACATCTTATTTCCGCAGCGCGCAAGAATCTCTTCTGCCCACCTTTGTGAAAAATAAGGAGGGCGGTATCTATCATATTGAGCAGTGTGAAATGAGCCATTATCAATTAGGCGAATATGAAAAAGTCAGAAAAGAAGAAGCAGACGCGGAAAGAAAACGCGCAGAACGTCAGCGCAAACAAAAACCTGGCACGGAAGATGCCGAAGCGGCTTCAGCTTACCGCATATTTTCGCGTCTCATGTGTAATTTTGTATTTCCCGCAGAAATAGAACATCCGAAACCGCCGTCAGCTCGCAAAATCAATGAACTGGCACCAGACCAAATCATAGAACAAGTGGAGAATCGCAAGGATGAAACGGCCGACCACGAAGATATTGCTGATGACGCTACTCTCCCGGATTTATCCGCTGAATATCAAAAAGAAATCCAAGAAGCACTAGCGAAATTAAACACGACAATGGTATCTTTGGGTGGTGATTCTACCCGCGACGTACATGTGTTATCTCCCGAATCATTAGAAATACATAGTCCCAAATTCTTGCGTATCTTGAATAACTTGCGCGATGAAAAGAATGAAGGGTGTCATTTGATTTACAGTAATTTCCGCACCATGGAAGGTATAGGTATATTAAAACAGGTATTAGAACATAATGGATACGCAGAATTCAAATTAGCAAAAACGGGTTCAGGCGATTGGTCGATTGTTGATTCGGGAGAGGAATCAAAATCGAAACCCAAGTTTGTCTTATATACAGGAACAGAAACTGCGGAAGAGAAAGAGGTTATACGCAACGTGTATAACAGTAACTGGGACTTATTGCCTGCCGCACTTGCTGCGCAGTTGCGCGAAATTCACCCTAATAATCATCGCGGCGAAATAATACGCGTGTTAATGATTACAGCGGCGGGTGCAGAAGGAATAAATTTGGAGAATACTCGTTTCGTGCATATTGTTGAGCCATATTGGAATTTGGTGCGTATTGAACAGGTGGTCGGTAGAGCACGTCGTATTTGTAGTCACAAGAATTTGCCGCCAGATATGCGAACAGTGCAAGTGTTTTTATACATGACTGCGTTCTCCAAGGAACAAATTGAGAGCAAGAATAATATCGAAATCATGACTCGTGATGTGGGTAGATTGGATGGTAAACCAATCACAACGGACCAATATTTGTATCAGTTGGCGTCGTTGAAAGATAATTTAACGTCGCAGATACTGGGCGCTATAAAATCTACGGCAATAGATTGTGCTTTATATGCGAAAAATAATAAAGAAAATTTGGTTTGTTATGGATTTGGCAATGTGAAAACGAACGATTTCGGTACCTTCCCCACGTTAGAAAAGGACGCACAGGAAAAAGAAGATATGAATGTGGAGAAACAGGTGTTGAAACCCAAAAAATTAGACATACCTGGTCAAGGAGCATTCGCGTATATTCCAGGAGAGACCACTGCGTATGATTTAGCTGCATATCTCAATTCCAAACAGTTGGTTCCAGTGGGTCGAATTTCGGGAGAAGGAAATAATCGCAAAGTTATATTGAATTAGAACGTTGCATTTTGAGAATACAAATAAATATGCAATAAAAAATGCACAAACTACGTTATGTTATGTTACATGGTAAATAATTGCATCTTTGTCGGTAAATATGCGAGTAAAACTGTAGTTCCCGTCCATTATAGTGCATTCACCAACTATGCTATGTTTATCTAACAATTCCACGAATACAAATTCAGTAATCCATGCATATTTAGGCACTCCGTCGGAGGAGCATGGTGCAGCGACATATTTCTTACCTGGTATTAATTCTGTAAAATATGCGACACGTTTCAAGTGTCCAATTGAGCGTATATCAAAGATATTGCCTTTTAAAAGGTGTGTAGTTTCAATCATTGTGTGTGTGTTGGGGTAAAGTGAAAATCACATATATATTTTTGATGTATAATATAACAAAAATATAAAAAATCTATTTCAATTTTATTTTGCTGCAGCGCGGCGGGTGCGAGTGGGTTTTGGTTGTGTGGGGCGAGCTGTTTTTGGTTTCACGCATCGGAAATTCTCGTTGCGCACTTTACCTTCTTCGCATTTCATGACCATGCGACCGGTATTTGGATTAAGCACTTTATTTTCGATTGACATGATTAGATTTTGGCGTGATTTATTTTGTTGAAACGCCACGAAATCAACCATTTGTTTTAATGATAAAGAATCGCCCAACGATGACATACGTTTGCCCATTGTATTACCATAAAAATGACGCGCTGTTGCACTGAAGAATCGGGTTTCTATAATAATATCATCACCTTTGAGTGGATACATAGTTGATTCCCCGTCGGTGTGAGAATATAAAAACCAATCATCAAAATCTTTATCAATTGGATTTTCAAAGTAAGCAAAATATGATTCAATACTCACTTTTGGGTCTCCATAATTTGGGTCAGATTTGGCTAATTTTTTACCGAAAATTTCAGGATTATTATTATACATAATTTCAGATAAAAAATCAACGTTACAAATTAAAAAATTTAATAGTTCCACAGTTTCATTCTCTGTTTTTTTAAATTGTTTTTTCATGTAATATTTCATTCGCGAATATAATTCAAAATTTGAGTGTCTAACAAGCATGTATAAATAATTTTTAAAATAATTCTTTTGTGCATTTATTTCTTGCAGTTCTTCTTCGGTTTGTTTCTCGTAAAATAAAATATATGCATCAATTTTTATGTACATTAAAAATAAATAATTTCGAATAATTTTGCCAAAAGAAGTATTCATATCTATTTCACATTTCCAATTGAATTTTGCATTTAATTCATTGTATTCTTCAATCATTGGTATTATACATTTATTCATCAAATCAACATAATTATCATGCACGATTTTCATTTTATTTTTCTCGTTTCTTCGCGCACGCATATCCGATGGAACATATGATAAATATTCTATAATATCATAAACGTGTTCTATATTGGCACAATATGTCATTTGTGGTTTGAATACTATTTCACTTAATGGGAACTTTGAATTCACCATTTCATTATCATATGTTTCCATGTAAAACAAATTCGTACCATCTTTGTGAAAAAGTCTGCGATATGGGATTTTACCAATCGCGGAAAATCCTTTTTTATTCTTATTTGCCAAAAACAAATCACCGCGACTCTCTTTTAAACCACTCAAATGCTGCACTATACGCTCACATGCATCAGCAAAAGTTTCCAGAATTACATTATCTCCTCGTTTGGGTTTATAATACGTAATAACTATTTCCAACCCGGAAAAATTTCCACATGATATTTTTCTCATATCAGGGTCAAATTTAATACTGTATAATTTTCCCTGGTGTGTTCGATACATATATAACGAGTTTTTCTCCTTCTCTCTACCTCGACATTTTTTTGTAAGCATTTTTATGAATGGTGCATTCGCAATATCATTAGTGATGGCCATTTTCGTTTTCTTACCATCTTTGGGTCTTGGTTCCAACATATATTCAACAAATTCCGCATCAATTTCTCCCGAAGGAACCGTTGGGGCCGTTTTAATTGATTGTTTTGACTCATCTGATTCAAAGAAAGATGAATCAGTATCATTTTCCAAATCCATAGCTGCTTCATACGTGAAATAATTTTTATCAAAACGCAGTTCTTCTTCCATATCTTCATTATTATTTGCACTGTTTATCAAATATTTCTCTTCGTGCAAACTTAATTTGGCTAAATCATGGGTTTCAAACTCATAACCAATACTTATTATATGTTTTAACACATCGGATTTATTTATTATACCTCCATATTGTTGTTTTGATACCGACATGTATATTATTTACAAATAAAAAAAATAAACTTACCTCTTATAAATCTCCAATCTCCACACTACTTACATCTGAATCATCCACTTGTCGTTTCGTGTTACTTGTTCCGAACCGAACACCTAACCACACCTTTGTTTCATTGCATTTTTGGAACTTGCGGTCCATATATGTTTGCACCTCTTTAATTGCCGGACCACCGCGACCATATGTCGATTCATACCACATTTTGAACTCGAATGTTAGTCCCGGCTTTGTAATGGTTCCCTCTGGGTCCAACACAATTCGGTCGGCAATGAATTCGGAAATATAATCCTGTTTCTCGCGATACTTATCACTCGATGCAACAACATATTTACACTCGCGTAATTTACCTCCCATCTGATACGCGTGCTCCACCAACATAGCAACCATCACCTGTTTCCACCCGTCCAGACGATTCACCAAATTCTCGTCCATCTTGAATTGATACGGAGTCGTAGGGTCGTTATGCACCGGTTTATCGCAGAATTTCGACAAGAAATCCACCACGGCTATACGACGCCATGTGCCATGGTCTTGTGTGTCAATCTTCATAAACTCATTTGAACATAATACGAGCTTGAACTGCGGCATGAACGTGAGTGGTTTCGGCTGATATAATCCACGAGCTTGTATGGGGTCTATGCCACTTGTAAGATTTTTCATGATACCCACATTTATCCGCTCATCTTTGTCCGGCTCCTGCATGACCGCATAACGCACACCTTTTAACGCAATCAGTTCCGGCGAAGTACCGCCCACTTTGGCACGTTGGCCAGTAATAATAGACAAGGCGACGGTTTGGAAATAGGACCCGAGGACTTTCTCCATGAGTCCCATCAACAGCGACTTACCATTACTGCCTGCGCCAATAAACATGTGGAATTTCTGTTGTCCCGCCACACCAATAAGTGACGACGCCAAATGGTCCCACAAATAATCATACATTTCTTTAATGGGCATAATTTCGTGCAAGAATTTCTCTATTTCGGCAATGACCGGTGCATGTTTCGCGCGGTTGAGTGGAACATAATCGTATCCGGTGCATTTCGACAAATAATCCTCGGGCAATCCTTTGCGGAACACTTTTTCTTTGAAATCAACCACGCCATTCTTGAAACACAACAAATAGGGATTCGCATCCAATCGCTCTTCGAAATCGGGGTCCCAAAACATATCTCGCGCTTCCGTCATGATATTTTTCTTTTCCGTCGTGCGACCCAAACGCTCCACAATATCTAATAACTTGTCGATGTTTTTGTTGATTTGTGCCAACTGGTCAGGATGATCGGTCTCATTGAATAGCGCCTTTTTCTCCATATATTTCGACGCTTTGTTGCTGTATATTTCACGCAACTCTGTGGAAATACATTTGCGAAGCGGCGTACCCGAATCACATTCCGTCCAATATGTACCCGAATAGCGATACCAAATATTATTTTTCACACTCACACACTTATATTCGCCCTTTTTCAATGTGGCCAATACTTCGGCAATATCATAATCACCGCATCCCGAACGCGAACGTTTCTTGTCGTCGGTCAAATACTCAACTTTGCCCAACTGTTGCTCGATTTTATAATCGACACTACTTAGCCGGATTTCAGCATATCTTTGCGGGGCATGTTCTTTCACCCAATAGAGAATTGACTCTTTGTGAAGTCCGTGCGGATTTTTGTGGTCAAATGTGTTCCATTTCTCCAACAAATCGGGCAAATCCGCAAACGAAAACGACGCAGATTGCGCACTAAACACGGCCCAAACAATAAACAGCCTATCATCCGTATTCCGCAACGCCCAACCGACGCGCATCCAGTTGTTATAAGAACCCGCGCCGTAAAAGGACTCGGGAAGTGACATAACATATTCATATGTTTCATACAGCAACATATAATCCACCGACGTGATTGATTCCAACCACTGGTCGCGCATAGACAATAATTCGTCAATATTGCGAGCATTTGCAACCATAATATTATCCGCATTGATGCGGTCGCCACCTCGCATGCGAGCCGGAGACCGAGCACGCGGTTTAATTTCTCCCAGCCCGGGGTTTTCTTCCAACACGCGCATGAATGCGCTGGTGTAAAAGAACGACGGATGATGCGCATATCTAGCCGATAATTCTGATAAATATGGTCGAATAGCACTGACTTGTCCGTGGGTGTTCAACACTTCGCACTCAAAATCGCCGTCTGATGCATCATACTTCATTTTATACACCAGTGTTAAGCGATAGGGTTCGTGAAGTGGTTTCGCTGACCCATACATTTGCCAATTTGTCCCGCCATTGGTGATACCTTCGTCTAATACGTCTGTCCATGAATTTGTAATGGGCAAATGTGACAGCATATCGCCGATTTTTTCCAGCACGGCTTTACGCAACAAAATCTGGGCTTTGCGTTCGGCGGAAATACCAAATATGAAATGCAGTCCGTCTTTCACGATTCCTTTTTCGGGAACCGGATTAATCTTGCTTTTTTCGAGAACAAACACTTTAAACTCGCTGGTCTCATCAAACTGATATATTTTTTTAAGTTCGTCGCAATACAGTGCAATAATGTCATCTATACAGTCGCGGTCATATAAACGTGTGGTGCAAGTGGGCGCAAATCGAAAATCCATATCAACCAATATGGGACCGCCATTCTTAAGTTGCACTTCAGTCAAATGTTCAGCGACATTATTTTCTACCACATTTGATATATATTTTGATACAAACTCACTATACTCTATTTCGGGGATATGATAACTGCCACCCCATATACCGGCATCTTTATTTCCAATTCTTGTGTTCGTAAATGGTTTCGTTTCATCCTGTTCCTTCACCTGAAAATTCCGCAAATAATTTTGGAATAAAACAGCAGTGTGTTGGTCAGACATTGGCGAAACTTTTATTGCGGTATATAATCTATTAGGTTATTTTTAACTCACTTAAACGGAGATATTTGTTTTGGTTCTTTATATTGTAATTTATATAAATTCAATTTTGTAGGGAAAACTACGTTTTCCCCTACGACCCCTTTCCTTCGGGGCGCGCAGCGCCCCGGGGGCCGAAGGCCCCCCATCATATTGTTTGCCGGAGGCTGAGGGAGCCATGCGACGCTAGCGTCGCATTTGGCGCATCAAAGTTTTGCGGAGCAAAACTTTGAGGGAGGTTCGCCCAAGGCAAGCGCACATGAAGCGGGCGTAGCCCGCTCATTGCGCGCATATGCGCGCAGAGGGGGCAGCGAAGCTGCCCCCCACAAGCGCTTAAACCGTAGGTTCCTGGGAAAATTGAATATATAAGTAGTAAGCCATTGTAACTATATAAAAAAAGTATTAACTCATATTATTATAGTTAAATAAAATGAAATTCTGTTCAGTCTGCAATAATTTATTGTACATGTCTATTGCCACAGACAATCCAAATAAAGTCGTAAATAAATGCCACGTATGTGAGAATGTTGAAGATTTAGCAGAAGAAGAGAGTGTTTGTGTATTAAACACGCATATAAAACAAAACGAACAAAAGTTCAATTTGATTCTCAATGAATACACTAAAGAAGATCCAACTATACCTCATATATATAATCTCAGATGTCCCAATACCGGCTGCAAAACTAACGTGGAAAATGTAGAAAACCCCGACGTCATGTATATTCGATATGACGACCAAAATTTAAAATATTTATATATGTGCGTGTCGTGCGATACTGTGTGGAAGTAAATGTGAAATGACGGTAAGTAAGTAAGTAAATTCGGGTATTTTTTATGCATAACTGCGCAACAATTCTTGTGCTTGTCTTTCCGCTTCGCTTATTTCTCCTCGAAATACTTGTTGATTTATGGGGGCATTCCATCTGGTTTGATTATTTTGTTCCCAATTCATGGCATCTTCGAACATATGTGGTGATTGTGTCACTGGGGGAACAGTAGATGATACAGGTCTGTCCATTGGTACTGGGGGTGATGAAGGCGGAGGTACAGCCGACGGAGTTTGTTGTGTTGTAGGTGTAGGTGTAGGTGTAGGTGCAACAGGCGGCGGTTTCAAACAAGACGCAGAATCGGGAAATAATTGTCCTGACGCACATTTGGTTTCTTTATCTACTTCCAAACAATTTCGCACACCTTTCACATCACCTACTAAACACCATGCACCTTTACCATATCCAGATTGTATCTCGGATACGGTTGTATCCGGTTTGGGTTCCATTGGTGGTTTATATTTAGATTTCAATTCGGGAGAGTGTTGCATACCCAATTCACCCAACCCTTTGGCAATTCCACCTACTGATTGAGCAGCACCTTCTGCTAAATCGACTCCAACTTTAGCGACATCTGCAGCAACATCACTGCTTTTCACAATTAAATCACCGGTGGAATAAGAAACCATGCCAAAAAAACTGTATATCGAAGGCAATACATTTTTATTTAGCCAATTCAATCCGTCAGCAAATACAGTGAATATGTTTATTCCTAAAAAGGATAAAAGCAAAAGTGTCCCCAACACAAATATGACCAGGGATTGTGGATTCAGTCCAAATCCTGAGGTGGCACTTCCTTCGGATAAGTTGAATCCTTCATATGTGACTGGTTCTGCACTTATATTTGGATTAGTCTTTGACGCGTAATTCGAAAGTTGTTGTTGTTCCATATTAATACACTCGTATATAATTACATAAGGGAAAACTCGAAAAAGAGGGTTACGTTTAGCTTTGTGTTTATTTTTGTGATACTACAATAAATTAATGTTTAAACTATTTGGCATGTTAGAAAATTTCTTTTACATAAGTTTAGGCATTACTTTTGCTCTTATTTTATTATTGGTGTATCATTTTAAACAAAGGTTATCCACTGCCGAAAAGAAATCAGACACAATGTATGAAATACTCACCAACGTGGTTCAAGAGTTGAATTTAATAAAATCACAGACGCATCACTTATACAAATTACAACATGAAGCACATTCTCATATTCCAGTTGAAGCTCAAGCACAAGCTCAACCACAAATCATGATTATTAATGAAGAAATACATCCAGTTGATGATGGTGAAAGTGTTAGTGAAAGTATTAGTGAAAGTATTAGTGAAAGTGATGGTGATGGTGATAGTGACTATGAAAGTGAGTGTTCGGACGACGGAGATGAGGTGGATATGATGCAATTGGATGACGATGTTTCTGTGATAAAATATGAGTTGATTGAGGTATCGGACCCGGATGCATCAAATGCAAACTTGGAGATGGATAATGGTCAAGAGGTAATTTTAGATACTTCGATTGAAAATGAAAATGAAAATGTTGTGTCAAAGACCATCCCTCCTATGGTCGGGCGTTTGTCGTCAGATGTGAATGTAGATATTGTTGATATAACTGCAACAGAAACAGAAGCTGAAACAACGGAAAAAAGCGTGGATATAAAAAGAATGAATTTAACGCAGTTGAAATCTTTAGCAGCAACAAAATTTCACGATTTAGATGTAAGCAAAATGAAAAAAGCCGAATTAATAAAAATACTCACGGAATAAAAAAACATGTGCATAGTGTAAATGAACTACGCTGACGCATTCAATCGTCAAACAACAAAAACACCCATATCGGAATACACTCGTGGATATAGCACAAATAACATCTATCCGGGTGTTCCACCAATCATGTCAGATGGACGCGCAGTCGTTGCATCATATCAACCAGAATCTATTCAGAATGATATTTTGGTGAAAGAGTCGGGTGTTAAATCCAATTGGGAGTATCGCCAGTATCTCATTCATAACGCAGTGAAATTAATGGACCGCAATTTCGAAGAGTCCGCAAATGATATTGGATTTTTAGATGACCGCAACTCCGGTATGGTCCAGCGTCCCGTTTTCAATGGACAACATGAATCGTCTGACTTAAAACAGTTATATTTGTCACGCGACGATTTGGCTGCGCGTTTTGAACCGCGTGTTATAACACAAGAAGAACTTTTGTCTCAAAAATAATCGCACAAACAAAATTGAATATTTATTGTTTCGAATCAATAAACATTTAGAGCATACAATATATTAATATATTAACTGAATAAAAAATCATGTCTGACGCAGAATCTGATTACGAAGAAACCGAGACAACGCAAAAGACTCGTTCCAAAAGTAAAACGAATGAGAATGAGAATGAAGTCGAAAATGAAGAAAACGACGAAGAAACTTCAGTGAGTGGTTCAGAAACGAGTTCGGTTGCAGAGGCGACTGAAGATGAAGACGATGATGAAGACGAACTTGACGAAGATATGGATGATATAGAGCGGATTTTCGACGATGATGCAGGAACGAGCAAGAAAAAAACAGCGAGCAAGAAAACGGATGTAAAGTCGATGAATAATGATAATTTATTGAATAGTATATTCGGTCGAACACACGGTGATTCAGACAACGAAGATGATGAAAATGGAAATTTTGCAGACCACGATTATGAAGACGCGTATGATGAGGAAGAATATGGTTTCAAATATTTGCAAAAATTTGATAATGATACACGCAAACAAATTATAGATGATTTTCATCGCGAAGCTTTACAACACAGCTATGAAGAAATAGAGGCTATGTGCCAAATCATTCGAACTGAAGATGGTATTGTAGATGCTTTACACAGAACTCCGCCATTTCTTACAAAATATGAAAAAGCGCGCATTCTCGGAGAACGCGCAAAACAATTAGGCGCCGGAGCTAAACCATTTATTGAAGTAGAAGAAAGTCTCATTGACGAATATACTATCGCAGTATTGGAGTTACAACAAGGTAAGTTACCGTTTATAATTAAACGCCCTTTACCCAATGGTGGGTGTGAATATTGGAAACTTGCGGATTTGGAAATTCTGCAATAAAAAACCCTATTATATTTTTTTATAATATGGTATAGAGATTATAACCTATGTACAATAGCTATATATATGTATCAATTACCCAGTGTTTGCGTTTGTCCCTCATTTAATATATCGTATTCTCTGCCAGAACATACGAATACGAATGTTCAATATAATCCATCATTGGCGCGATACTTGACCGAAATCAAACACAAAATGAATCATAAGGAACGAGAATGGGATGTATATAAAAAATACACAAACACATACGAATATATACACACAGCAATATCTCACAAAAAACGTTCCGTTAGCAAATATAGACCACTCTCCCGGTCTTATTTTAAAATGATTGAACTCATAAAACAATTTGATTTGTGCTCTTTCTTGGGTAAAAAAAATATACAGTCTTTTCATTTGGCCGAAGGTCCCGGTGGCTTCATAGAAGCCACTGTGAATACACGATGCAATCCAGAAGATAAATATATTGGCATGACTCTTATTGATGCAGTATTTGATGCTCGTATTCCGTCTTGGAAAAAAAGTGACGCGTTTTTAAATGCTAATTCAATGACGGTCAGCATAGAAACGGGTGCGGATGGGACCGGAGACGTAATGTCTATCGATAATTTCGATTATTGTTTGTGTAAATATGGACAACAAATGGATTTCATTACTGCCGACGGAGGGTTTGATTTCACCAGTTGTTTTGATGAACAAGAAAAAATTACTCTTCCGCTCATCTTTGCACAAACGTGCTTCGCATTATCCATGCAAAAATGCGGCGGAAATTTTGTTCTGAAAATATTCGATATTTTTCACGCGGCAACCGTTGATATTTTGTATTTATTGAGTTGTGCATACACCGAAACATATATTTGCAAACCAGTCACCAGCCGGGCAGGAAATTCAGAAAGATACATTGTTTGCAAAGGATTTATTCCAGGGAAAATAGATATTGCAAAACTGCGCGAAGCATTCATTCATGTTATGACTTCTCACGTTGCTGTTCAACGCATTTTTCATGGAACCAACATTCCGAGTTTGTTTATAGCTAAAATCGAGGAATATAACGCCATTTTGGGCCAACAACAACTCGATAACATACATCAAACACTCTCACTCATCGATAAATACGTAAAACCGGAAAAAATTGACCAAATGACCAAACAAAATATAGCTAAATGCATCACATGGTGCGTCAAACATAACGTGCCATATAACACCATCACCACCAACATATTTACATCGTCATCGGATGATTACATTAACAATTACACGTATAATAAATATAATTATTCTTCAACACAATTATAATGCATCTTACAACTAATAATTATAAAACACAGTATATAATTATTTTTTTTGTGTAAAAAAGAAAGTGAAAAAATTTCGTTTTGAAAAATGCAACGTTTCATTAAAGGAATTTGAGTTCCAGAAATTTTCATTCATTTTTTATTTGGCAAAATGCCTAAATGAATTCTTTTGCTCTCTCCCGAAATAGTTGGAATAATTCTCTTTCATTCGGGAGAGAGGATATTTGATGATGTCTGAAAAGATGCATGTATAGATGGTTCTAAAGATGCATCCAAAAATGCCTAAATAATTTGGTCTCTCCCGAAATAGTTGGAATAATTCTCTTTCATTCGGGAGAGAGGGATGTGGAGGGCTAAGGAAGGTTTCTTTTTGTGCGCAAAATATCCACGCATTTCATATCTCCCGAATGGGGGCAAAAAACAGTCGTCTTTTTATTGGGATAGCCTAAAGTATCTTTCTTTGAATATGATGCCGACCGAGTACTATACGCCAATGCATTCGCAGTTGCCGAATTATACGGCGCCATGTAACTGGACCCATTTGATGTGATTTGGTCGTATTTCTGACGCAATGTGCGTGTGCTAGCACTGACCGCGCCCTGTTGAGCAAATCGTGTATTGTTCGGATTATAATCAACCGATTTGTATAATGGAAACACTTGAAACGGGAGAGTAGATAATACTGCGTAATGTGTATTTCTAACATTGGGACAATTGCCTAAATTTCTACGACTTGGTGGGTCAAATGGATAAACCGGCATAGTGTTTCTCCACGTGTTGAAATTGGTGTTTAATGGGTCGTTCAACCAACTTACCACATTTGGATAATACCCATTAGCGAACCCTATTGCACCACTCATGTTGTTCGTGGGAACATATAACACAGGACAAACACCATATTCCGTTCCATTAATGATATAAGATGGTCGTGTCCATAATAAAGGGTCGGCTGCGTCATACAGAGGCACATCGTATTTGTCGGCCGGGAAAAGTGCAGAACTCAAACACTGCAACTCGATTTTTTGCGTGTATATGTTGTAAATCACATTCATCAAGAATTCTTTGCTGCCGGTGTTTTTATTAATGAAATAGTGCTTGTTTGCAGTCATAGTATCATGTATGGTTTGATTGACGTCTTCAATGGTGTAATACCCGGTTTTGAAATAAATCTGATGTGTGGTGGGTTGTCTGTAATCGCTTGCGTTGTCATCGGTTTGTTGGCTAAAAATGCGGTCAATCCACAGATATTCCATGAAACCATCATTATTGCCGCTTGGATTTACGGGAGAGACAATATGAAATTTGGGACAATGCAATAAACCCGCTGGAGCATAACGATTGATTTGGTCGGTAGGGTCGGGTGTGCTTATTAAAGACGGCATTCCAGTGCGAGTGTAATGGTATGTGTTTTGTGCAAACGTTTTGTTGCGTTGTTCTAAATATTGGCGATTGTTTGTGCAATACATGATTGGATTAAACGATTTTGTTTCGTCGAATTTGGGACGCACCATACCAGCACTGCGGCAACGTCTGCGCGCATTTTCCACGACGGAGGTGGCGGGTTCGGTGCAATCGTTTCGCAAACAGTGATTTTTAGGTATATTCATATCTATTGTGGCTCCATTGGACTGAGTAAAACATATTGTGTCTGTTCCAGCGCCTTTGCTTTCAACGACTTGATTACCGCCGGGAATATTAAATGCATCGACGCTTACAAAATTCCGCGTGTTCCGTGTTCTGTCTGGCGCGTCTTCAACATAAATTTCTTTGCGGTATATTTTGGCGGGTAATGCAGACATGATTTCGCGGTGACTGAGCGTGTCTGTGCTCTTTGGTCCATTTTTTTGCAAAGTGGGAGTTAATTGAAGATGTGTTTTGCCTTTCCATTTCATGATGGCGCTTGAGTTCTTCATTTGAATTAATTGTATATATTATAACTAAATCATATAATGAGAATGAAGCTTACAAACACACTCCTCATATTTTTAGTGTGTCTCGGATTATTTCTATTGTTCGTGCATATAAATAGAGCTGCTATACGTCATTGGACATCGTCTCTGAATGCGAAATTAGAATCAATGACCACAATGAATCCCCCAAAGAAATACAGATTTGCTCCAAATAAAAATGACTGGCAAAACGGCATTGATGTGACTGCAACTGATGTGAAGAAAGAGACACTCGCATTATTTAATTTTTTCAAACATCGAAAACATTTAGTGGATGATGCAGCTAACGGTCCGTCTGCCGCAGAAAGATTGGTTGCATCAATACCTAAAATGAGTCCGGGTGTTCAGAAGCCACAAGTGCCGGAGATTGATTTCACATCGTTGGAAAAAGCATTAACACCTCCCGATACCAAATCAGACACAAACACAAATGCAAACACAAACGACAATAAAGAAACTATGGTATCCTCATCAATGACGGAAGAATATGGGAGTATTATTATTGAGGACCAAGATATTTATAAAACATTTAATTCCATGAAAACGCGGGAGACGGAGTTGATGGATGAGGTATTTGGTGAATATTTTTTGTCTGAGAATTGGAATAAATCCAAAGACGCAATGTTGAAAACGATGCCAATAAAACTACAGTATTATGATGAAGTGTATTCGAAAGTGAAATATAATGTTCTTCAGGGAAAAGAAGAAACCGTGTTTGTTAAAAATGCATTCTCCAAATATTTTGTATTAATCACAACTAAATATAAAAATTCCAATAGTAAATTAAAACAAATCAAACAAACATTGTATAATATTTTGCGACCTACTTTTATATTACAAAAATTATATGCAGAATATATAACCAACCCGGGTAAATATACACATAAAACAGACGCACTATTTTTCATAAACAAATGTATTGAATGTTTGCGTGAAGACACAAATACTGATAACCTAAGTCCAAGCGGAACAATATACACATTCAAAGATGATGATGCGGATTATTCGAATCAAGAAATAACCGCAGACGGTTTAATTATTTCAAACTCTGTGTTAATGGCATCATTCTTGTGGCGTTTATCTGAAAGCAACGTAGCGAATTTTGTCATGTCGAAAGAAACGTTTTTGAAAAATTACGCCGTATTTTTGGAGAAGAATCGGGAGAAAAAATATCCAGGTGTTTATATTTTTCTGGTGAAGAATGAAAAGTCTATTCTATAAACAATGAAAAACACATAAGAACAACAGCACATTACATAACAACTTTGAAAACAAATGTTAGCAGTATTAGATGAGAAAGATGTAGATATGAGCAATGTATTTTTCATGGACAAAAAACGAAATATCGTGATGGCATCTGGTATATTCATGAAAATCGCATATTCTACTGAATACATGAATATGAATGGTATTGCTGTTCATTACCCATTAATTGCGAGTGTGAAAAACCAAACACTTGTATTGGATTTCACTAATATACATGTGCAAAAATGCGTCGAATCTATGTGCAAATTAGAAGACGATATTTTAAACACATATATTAAAGCAAATAATATTAATAAGCCCAAATCATGTGGATTGCGCACCAGCTTATTGATGGGTTCGGCAAAAGTGCATCAGGAATACAGTTCCATTGCGAGTGTTAGTTTTATATTAAAAGTGTCGGGTGTATGGGAATCAGCAAGCGCGGTTGGAATCACATATAAAATAATACAACTCATAAAAACTTCATCTTTATAGTCGGGATTCTTTTGAATGGATTCCCTTTTCTCATATCATATTTTATATTTTTCAGTGATGGCGTAGTTGCCGTCGTGAATTCTCGTATATTTATCATAATTATACGCGCAGTCATATCTTCTAGCTCAGTGTCATACACTAAATCGCGAATATCATGTATTCCCTCCAATGTTCCTTTGCGGTATCTTTGAAATTCCGCATAATTTAAAACACGATATGGTTGGTCTTTTACATTTATTATACGTGTCTCTTCTCCCTGATTCAACACATTCACAAAATCTGTTCGGTCAATAATAATACCCGATTTAATACACCTCATATTAAGTGCGTTATCTTCGTATCCCCATGCCCAAAAGTTGGGGTATCCACCCACACGCTCGAAATCCGATGCATTCATACTGAATATGCCACCAAGAGTGTATGTAAATCCATAAAAATGCTTTACGATTCCTTTTTCCGTTACATAATTCGGGAGATAATCAACCTCAGGGTTGGGATATGTATCCACATCGTTAAACACTAATGTAATATTTGTATAATCATTTGGATATTTGTTTTTGACGGCTAAAAACCCTATATTTCGCATTGCACCTCGATTGAATGGTCTATTATCACACTGGTGTGCTATGAATATCTCGGCATTTAATTGTTCTAATAATGGACTCATTACAGATAAAAATGTGGCCTTTTCTGATTGGCGATTTCGATATGGAATAATAAACACAATCTTAGGTATATTCATTTTTAATAATGGCAGAAAATAGAAAGACGAGTAGGCCGAAGGCTATGCGAACCATAGGTTCCTGACAAAAATGAAATAATTGTGTGGTGCATGCCCTGCGTAAAATTTCATTAGCCTGAATCTATTTAGAATGCAACAAAGACACAACCGCATGAACACGACCCAGCGCAAGAAACGTCCGACTGCAACAACCGAAGCAGAAAAAGCAAAATTGTGGGAAATGTTTGCGCCGGAAATGAACAAAGCCAAAATTGATTATTTATATGTGAAAGAAAAAGACCAAAATGAGGAATCGACGTCCGAACATCCAGATTGTTGCCGAAAATGTGGCGCTATTACCATGTTAATGGAAGAGGGATTTCCCACATGCACAAATAAAGAATGCGGTTACATTGAAACAGATACTTTAGATTACTCTCCCGAATGGCGATTTTTCGGAGCTGATGATAAAAATGCAAACGATCCAACGCGATGTGGAAATCCCATTAATCCACTTTTAGTCGAATCGTCTTATGGATGTAAAGTCATTTGTAATTCAAAATCGTCGCCAGAAATGAAGCGCGTAGGTCGTTGGGCATCATGGATGTCAATGCCGCATAAAGAGAAATCATTATATGATGTATTTCAGTTTATTACAGTGATGGGACAAAATGCAGGTATCCCAAAAATTTTCATAGATGAAGCCATGGTTATTTATAAGGACATTTCAGAACAACAAATATTTCGTGGCGTGAATCGCGACGGTATTAAAGCTGCATCCATCTATATTTCATGTCGTTTGAATGGGTGCCCTCGCACGTCGCATGAAATAGCTGAAATATTTCAGCTGGACAAAGCCGCTGCAACCAACGGGTGCTCGAAAGCCATGACCATTTTAAATAATATTGAAAGATCGCACGTGAAAACCGATACCACCGCGCGGTCGTCAATGTGTTCGACAACACCGAGTCAGTTTATAGACCGGTATTGCACCAAATTGAATTTGCAAGGACAATCAATCATGTTGGCGAGATTTGTGGCGAATAAATTGGAAAAAGACAGTATAATTACGGATAACACTCCACAATCAATAGCGGCTGGAATCGTGTATTTTGTGTCTCAAGTATGTGGTTTAGGTATATCCAAAGTTGATATAAATAAGGTGTGTGGTGTGAGTGAAGTGACTATAAATAAATGTTACAAAAAAATGGATTTAATCAAAGATAAGTTGGTTCCGGCTGCTTTGATGAAAACGTGATAAAAAAACCCAAAAAAACCCAAAAAAATAAATAAAGGTAAGTTAAATGTGAATAACAAAGGCAGGTTCTTGACATTTTTCATCGTATATAATAGAAGTGAATCAATGAGTTATTTTTATAATAAAGCACAACAAATGTCCGATACATTGAAACAGAATCAAGATATGTATAATACAGCCGCAAAGATGATTCAGCCTCCTGGTGCAATAACTCCGGCAACAGGAAAATTACCGGGAGAAATATTATCACCTACCACTACTTCAGACAGTTTGGTTGAGAACACAAAGAATATAGTGGATGAATCAGAGAAATATATGAAAACAAACATATTCCCGAACGGAGGGACGAACTTTAATATTTCACAATCTATTTATTGGAGTTTAATGCAGCACGTAATCCAAGATACTGATGACGCAAAATATGAAATTATGGACAAATTATTTTCGTTTATAACAAATATTGCAACGCAAATTACCCCAGAACCTGTTGTTCCAATACAACCACCACAACCAATGTTTGGCGGAAATGGTCTTTCGGAACAATCGAAAGAGGTTCTATTGTATGCGGCGGTAGATTTAAAACCTGCGGTAGATTCAAACACTATAAAAGGTGCGTTAATATCGCAGACGAAATCAATCATTGATAAGTGTTTGTCCATAGAAGATACGAAAAAACATGTTCAAGCGAAATTGCAGCCAATTATAAATGCACAGTGCCAATCAATCAAGGATGAAATTGAAGCGCACGTATATACTGAGCCACCGAAACCAATGTTTGGCGGTGCTAGTGGAGTTGGAGACATGCATTTTTTTATGAACAAAGCAATAGAACAAGTGAAAAACACATATTTTAAAATAATTAGTGATTCGATAGATATTGAAGAATTGAAACCCATATTGAATTATTGCTTCATTGTTGCTTTAAATATTCCGAATGGTCAAGAGAATGTGAAAAAAATGGAGAATAGTGTGAAACATATGATTATGAAAAAAGATGAAGTTTCGAAAAAGGTGGTGGATGCAATGGATTTAAAAACCAAAATATCACATATAATTCAATATATAGATAAAAATCCAGCACTCAATGATAATTTATTGGATTGTATAAAAAAAAACATAAATCAATCATGTATAAATGATAATTTTTTCGTTCCCATTTTAGGTAAAAATTCCAAATGTGTTGAACAAACACTCTCTAAATTAGCCGAGAATACACAAATTAAATATAATTCTGTGTCAGACGAAGTTGAAACCCGCTCAAGAAGTATTGATTCAAGTGAGAATAAACAAATTACACCTCTCAATTTTCCTGAACAAACATTGGATTCGGAAAAAATGATACAAAATTATCAGAAACAAATTAAATTTAAATATTCACCTTTGGATTCGGACCCGATAATTTCACAAGAAGTTTGGGACATTATAATTAAAAAAATCGGAGATGTGGATATTGATGATGCGTCGAAAAATGTGAATGACTTCTTAGATATGTATGTTAAAATATATGAGAATATAACATCGTTATCCAATCACGGATTGTTTTTACTTTTCAATGACAAACATGTAATTGAGAAAATGAATTCGTGTCTTTTGTTATTTGCCGATTACATGTATAACGTTGATTTGGCGACATGCGATAATCAAAGAGGATTGACACCCGACATGAATGAAGAAAACGGACAAATACGCATAATAGCACCACCAGAACGCCCGAACAAAGAACTAATGTCCAAACTTATACTGTTTGTGTTCAAACACCATTTAAGACATTTTTCTGGAGCAAATCCAGCAGCACAGCCAAATGAAATAAGTGTTCAATTGAATACAACAATGGAAAACTCTTCAATATATTACGGGTTTGAAAAAGAGTTGAATGAATTTATTAATTCAGACGCGGAGTTAAAAGATAATGAAATAGTAAAAAAATATGTTGATGTTATATTTAAAAAATACATAAATGAGTTGAAGAATAAAGTTTATGAAAAAGAATTGCAAATTATAAATGATGCAATGAACAAAATATCACAAAAACAATCTGGTGGAAAACCCACCACCAAAACTCGTCGTCGTAAAAAACATTCATCATTGAGAATGAGAATGAGAAGATAGTCCAGATTAACATGTTAATAACCTCGACAGAATAGCATACATCATCATTTTTTCGCATCTAAATTCGGATTTGATTTTATGGAAATACATTTCAATTTCTGGATATTTCTTTACAATATCTAAGCAACTTACACCTTCATCATACATATTATCAACTAAATTCAAAATATCAGTTTTACTTTCACCTTTATGAAACACGTATTTGCTAACTGGATTCGGGAGATTTGTTATGACACATTTTAATTTATGTAAGTTAATAGTTTTTCCGTTTTCTATGAGTGGTGGAACGTAAATATCGCAAAATCGCGATAAAATAGGATTTAATAATTTATTTTTGTTTTCGACAATGATAAAGAATCGAGTGCTATAACTAAACTGTTCAATGCATCGCCTTAATGCGGATTGTGCATCGATTGTTAAATGATGCGCGTTTAATAATAAAATAGTTTTGAATATGCACCCAGATTGTGTTTGAATGTTTGTTTTGGCAAAGAATTTTAAATCTTCTCGAATAAATTTTATTCCCTTCCCATGCGAACAATTTACAACCATTAAATTCGCATTAATTTTCGCCTTATCTTCTCCATAAATTAAATTTATGAATTCCATCACAATTGTCAATTTCCCACTTCCAGAAGGACCGTGAAAAATGATGTGCGGAATTTTTTTCTTGTTATAGAATGACATCAACCGCTCTTTGATTTCGCCATGTATTTTCAATTGTATTTGTGGTTGTTTATTATTGCGTTCAATGATTGGGGCAGATTCTTTATTATGGTCGTTAGAAATGCGAAATTCAGTGAATCCATAATTCATGATTCGGGAGATAAAGATAAATAAGGATAAATTACTTCTTTATGTGGATTTAATAATGTTGCACATTTGTTTGGTTAATATGTATCGCTCGTGATACATTGTGCGTCTGCGTAAATTACACGCCAAACATGCTAATTCAACATTATCTGTATTGTGACCCTTTGAATTATCAATGCGTTCCAACGTCCATTGTTTTGGGTCGCGCACTTCTTCGTATATTAATTTGACGGTTTCTTTGCAATAAAAACACGTATTATTCGCTCGCAAAATAAGTTCCATCAACGATTGCATTGTTATAAACTCATCTTCAGAATAATGGGTTTTACTCATATCTTGTGCGCGATAACTCCGTAATTTATCGTATAACATACGCAAAATAATATTTAGCTTGGGGTCTTTTATTATATGGTCATTTGAAACACACTCAAGTAATATTTTGGCTAAATTTATTTGTGCATCTGGTAAGAAATCTGACGGAGAGAATGTCCAATTTTTGTGATATGTAATAACTCGTTTCCTTGATGGTGACCGGTCATCCTTCACTTGCACTTGTTGGTTATCGAGACATTTGGCATCCAATATTATGGTTTTAATATCGGGTTCCATGATATATTATAATATAAATAATAAATGGTATAAAACGAATTAGTGATTAAACTCGTATTATAAATATAGTATTATTATATTTTTTATTTTGAAAAGTAATGTCATATTCGAATAGATATACACCTACCAATCATTCTGAAACACGCACCGCATCTTTGCGCGATTTTAATTCTTTGGATGCAATGTTAGAATCCGAAACTCAAGAGAATAAGACAAAGCCTTGGAATAAATTAGATAAAACGCAAAAAATACAAAAATTACATGCTTTCGCTGAAAAATATGTCCGAGAAAAAAGTTTGCCCATTAAAGAAGAGAAAGTATTAAAGACATTTTTCAAAGACCAATTGGAGAGGGGGTTTTTATTAAAAACAAAAGAGGTGATTTATAATAAAGATATACGTGAAATAACGCACATTCCTGGATTGCTCTTTCACGAAGATACGATGGTTTTTGAATTGAAAACGGCGGATGCATCTAAAATAGTGAGTGCAATGAAATCTTTAACACCCAAAATGCATGCAGCAGTGAATTAACACCAAACCAAAGGTAATTAGACCCCTTGAAGATACAATATCTAGTTATACCCCAATAATAATAATATAAACATATTTTTATTATTTTATTTATGAAACATGGAACTTGAAAGAGAAATAGAAGATGTAAAACTTATTGATTTAAGTCATGGTGTATATAAACGCCCTAACACAAATAACCGGAAAGAGATATTACAATTTTGCAAAGAAGAGGAAGAACAAAATGCCAATCAAGATAGTGATGATGATTCGTATTACGTGTCTTTTATTGACACTCTCTCTCCCGAAGAATTATGTGAAATGACGGAAATAGCACATCGATTCTTTGATGATTATGTTGCTGAGAATGCTATCAATATGTCTGACCCGGATTTCACACACAACATGTGTGTTCAATTAACAAGTGATTTATATAATGAAATGCGGTGGTTAGATTTGTGTGATGCTGACCACATACCCGAAATACGCGAATGGGTGGAAGAACAATGCGAATTATTTTTCGTTTATGTCGATATACCCCCCAGACAACAAACCACTATTCAACTATCAAACACTGATTACACTGATAAATTGAATTACTTAGATTCGTGTGCATCAGGTTCTATTGAACAGAGGACGCATGAATGGTATGCCGAACGCGATAATATGATTACAGCCAGTGCGGCGTGGAAAATATTTGCATCAGACGCACAACGCAACAGCCTTATTTATGAAAAATGCCAAAATGCTTGCGGACAAAAGGGAACATGTAAATCCTCGACTTTTGGTACGTTGGGAGGTCCAACAACAATGCAATGGGGGACAAAATATGAACCTCTTTCTCGCGAATTATACATGAGAAAACATCCCGAGTATGGGCAGGTGAAAGAGTATGGTTGTATTCCTCATCGCCAATATTCATTTCTGGGTGCCTCTCCCGACGGAATCACGGAAAATGGTCGCATGTTGGAAATAAAAAACATCGTGAATCGCGAAATTACAGGCGAACCATTAGAAGCGTACTGGATACAGATGCAAATTCAAATGGAAGTGTGTGATTTAGACGTGTGTGACTTCGTGGAGACGCGGTTCAAAGAGTTCGATTCAGAACGCGCATTTTACGAGTCGGAACATGAAACCAAGGGTGTAATATTACAGTTCATGCCGCGAACTAACGTCATGACTGGCGAAACGACGGGTTCTCCCGAATACGTGTATTTTCCGTTACTTTTCAATAGTGATAAACAATGCATTGATGAATGGATACAAGAGAAACAGTCGGAACGTAAAGACAGTGTGTTATATTATACATATTATTGGTGGTTGGATGAATATTCGGAGTGTGTGGTGCAACGGAATCGTCTGTGGTTTGAGGCTGCCATTCCGGAAATCGAGGACTGTTGGAATACTGTGGTGAAGGAACGAGCCGAAGGATATGGACATCGTGCTCCGCAATCAAGAAAGTCGATGGCATCAATATTAGCACAGACCGTGTTGGAATCAGGAGATGTGCATCAAATAACTTGCGAAATCCCGAATAACAATTTAAACATTGTGAAATTAGAATAGCGGGAACTAGTTGTAATATGTGTGTATATTATATACACACACAGTATGAAACCCACGACATTATTCCTATTGGGCTGTATTCCCACACGATTAATTATCACTTATATAGCTTATATTGTATCTAAACCAACGCTGAAATATATGGGTTACGTGGCTCTTTTACCCGCCATTGGATTCATGTATTTTTATTTGTCCGGCACGCGCAAAACTGGCCCCGAAACCGGCGGTGCGCCCATTTGGTGGAACCATTTGCGACCCATTCATGCCGCGTTCTATGCCACATTCGCATATTTGGCTATTGTGGGCGACAGACGCGCATGGATGGCTTTATTGGCCGACGCACTATTCGGTTTAACCGCGTTTTTAGTGAAACACTTTATTTAATTCAGTCAAGCCGAAGAAAAGATTTTTGCTTGGGTGAAAGAAACAACACTTCATTATGTATGAGTCTGTATTTATCCAATGTCTTTCGGATTTGACGCAAATGTGTTTCCGTGGAAAAATACGCTAAAAATCGGTCATCTGCCAAAGACTGGCAGTCGGGACTTGTCCGATTCACTTTAGAACACACAATCCCATGTGACGAAAGTTCGGTCATCACTAAGGCGCGCTCGGATTCGGTGCGACAATCAATGCATACATAACGGTCCAGGGACGAACCCTCCCTTTGAGCCTCCGGCATATTTAAGATGATATTAATACATATATTCATATCAACGGTTTATATTAGTTTCCAAAGACATAAAGCAATCAACAAAACAATACCTGTATTCATTGTAATATCAACTACATTCGCTGATATTCCCATATTTTCCAAATATGTGGATATAAAGGATTTCCGCGCTCCATCATTGTTCGGAACTTCTTTTTCGCCAAAATAAGATTCTACACTGGTAAAAAGGACATTCTTTAAAAACCAACCATGAATAAAATACTAATACTAGGCTTAGTATAATCGCAGCTAACATCTTGCGAGTTTTGGCCACAAATACACCAACAATTAATCCAACCCAAAATATGATGTGAATTATTTTTATCGATCCCAATACAATGGTGTTAAATTCTGTCATGTAACTAATATATGTAAATAAAAAACAACATACTTACTGTTTCACAGCGCTTAAACCGTAGATTCCTGGATTACCGGAGGTTAAAGGAAAGGGGTCGCAGGGGAAAACGTAGTTTTCCCTGCTAAAATTCAGGCGCATGATTCTTGAATAAACATCCTTGTCTGGGCAACCCCGGAATATCAATAATAGCTTCCGGGTCTTGCACTGTGCAATCGCGCATCCATATTTTGACGACACAGAAATTCTTCTTCGGACTTACTGTAATACCATTCACTAACTTGCTGTGAGATGGAGATACTGTTAATGATTCTCCACATAAAGACAGAAACAATGCGTTCCACACTTCAGCAACGCTTTTATTTGGCACCTTATATGAAAAGCAACCTCCGTTACGATTCTGTTTATCTTCCCACATAGGAGTAATTCCCTTTCGCATGACGAACAACATGCAGTATTTCACAATATTTTGAGAAACACCATTTACTAACGCGAGCAATGTATCCGCTCTATTTATATCCTGCATAATGGGTTTATAACTCGATAACTCCCAGCTCTTATCTTGAGGCAAATGGTAATATAAATTCCATTTGTCTGCGAGTTCAAGACTGTGTTCGTGAGTTGTCGTCATATTGGTTGTAGGTTTGGGGGTGGCCCGTATTTATAATAGTAATAGCTTCTTTATATATATTTATATTTTTAATTTTACACATATAAAAATAAAATCAATTTTATCGTCTTAACAAAAATGAAATGATTTTAATATTATTTTACAACATAATATCAAACACGCGAATTACAACGAATTAAAATAAACATGGGCGCTAACAACAGCAAACGATCCACCAAAGAGTACCGCGATGAGTTTCGCAAATCGGCCGTATATAAACAGATGAATGCCATGAGTTATTTGCGCAATCTCATATCTTCCAACTCATCTGCATTAGTCACTGCCGAGAACAAATCAGACATGGAAACCATCACCAAAATGGCCACGGTGGCGGAAACACAACTTCAGCGAGACACCAAACCATTCACCAAAACCGACTTGATTGCGATACTCATGAAGATTCGCATGTTAAATGGTGACATTAAAACCCCGGCCGACGCTAAACGAATGGTAGATGACTGCAACCAATATACGGTGGGTGAATTATACTCTATCATTCGATGCGGCATTTACGACGCAGACTCAGTCACGCAGGGAAATACCCAATATTTATTGGGGCAACAACAAGCACAGCCGCAAATACAAAACCAGGCGCCAGCACAAAACCGAATGATCACAACAACAACAGGTAATGTACAATCACAAACCAGAATAATTGCAAATAGGACATAAACTTTGCATTTTTTCTGGCATACAAAAATATACTATATAATTCATTATGAATTTTTCACGTAAAATTGAATCAACTAATTTTGTGTAATAATGCTTTAAAAACTAATAAAAAATGTACATCTATTTTCATGCCATTAAATGCGTTATTACATGTGAAGAGTACCCACGTGTTATTACTGTAGAAGAAATGAAGACAAAACAATTGGAACATTTGTGTAACAAATGGGAAAAGATAAATACAACCGAAAATTTATTTACTTTATCATTTAAACACGAAAAATATACGTGCAATTGCGAGAACATAATAAAATCCCAACCAGTGGTCTTCGACGAATGCCTGACCATTGAAGAGATATTTGGGGATTATAAAGAAACTTTGTGTCACGGCTGCAAACTGAGTAAAATTGCTCGCGAGGGAGAGAACTTATATCTGCAAAATTCCGGTCACATGGATATTGTGTGTGTGTTTGCAGGAAGAAAAGTAAGTCAATTAGACCAACTAACTGAGGTAAGTGATTATCCAAACGTTTATAGATGGAATAGCGACGAGAAAACACCCATGTTTTCGCTTCACGTTAATGAAAACAATATGTTATCTGATTACGACATATCCAAAAATATTGATAAAATTAAGGACTATTGTCTGATTTCATTCGTCGATAACTTATAACCATTTTTTCACCATATAATCATCCTCACCCAGCACTAAATATTGCTCACTCGACAAATGTATTTCCTCGATATTCTGGTCCATTATGGTGAGTACATAGTTGCGGTCAAACACATATTCCGTAATTAGCGGTTCTTGTTCCAATAACCACAAAACAAATGCCGGTCGAAATAACACATTACCAACATACATCATTTGCGATGGAATGTGTAATTGAACGGCCGTTTTCATACCATCATTCATGTATTGCACCACAAAGAATTCCACGTTGCTGCGAGTTGATTTACTACTATTCAAACATGATTCGGGAGAAAAAATATAATAGCGCGGATTTTGTCTTGCCAAAATCATGACATCGCGACCTTCTTCTAACGATGCCAATGTTTTGCCCGCATTCATCGCCGACTCGATTTCTCCCATCAGAGCCACATCATCGTGTTCTTTCTTATTCGACATGTGCGCTGCAACACGCATCCAAAATGGTTTTGCATCTCCGTAATTTTTCACATTACCAACCTCTACGAGTCTGGAGTTCGGTGCAAAGAGATTGGTGTGATAGATCGTCACACTTGAATCTGCGGGTTCAATGCGTCTATACATGGAGACTTTCATTACTGCGCCAAGGAACTGCATTGGGAACGCAAACACTGACCAAACAGTGTCTGTAATCAACCGGATAACGGGAAATTGAGTGTAGTAATAGTTACACCAATGATATGTGTGTATTTTAGTCCGATTCATGAAAAAAAGTGCGTCAATGCCCACAGACTCTATCCACGAATCGACGCGTTCCATGGATTCCATGATGGGAGGCCATAACCATTTGTGAAAAGGTATCATATTTTCTGCAATTTAATAATAATAATTTGTATTGTTTATTATTATTATTTTTCAATAAATATATTATTGTTCATGCCTTTTCTATACATTTGTCATTATTACCACTAATTCTGACATTTTTTGGACAATAATACCTTCTCGTTACATGTGAATGCGAACGTTTGCCGCCATATGTGATAGTAGATGTGACCATTGGAATAATCCAATCGCTATTTTTTACGTAAGATTTCATAAGTATTTCCATTATACCAACAATCCAATTAGACGCATTATCACATCTTTGTTGTTTGGGTATTGATTGAAACACTTCTCCCAATGTGGAGAATGTATTATAAGTAGTTTCATTCATAATTTCCGGATTTATCATCACTTTTTGTTGTAAAAATCTATATGTTGGTTTCAATTCTGGTGTATGCAATACATTGTGCAGTCTTTGTTTGTATCTATCGTGTTTTGATTCTGTATTTAATCTAGCACCAAAATATTTTTCATACCATGTTTGTTCATTAAATGCCATGGAAAAATAGAATAATGATATTTTATTGTAGTTAAGAGGAAACCGCAAGCTTTCACTGCAATCTATTTCCGAACTATCTTGAAATTCAAATGATGTGATAAGTGGATTTTTTTCCCACACGTATTTCAATGCAGCTTTCACCATTATGCGAGAACCATCTCCTTTATCTAAATCAACACTCTTTGAACAGTTTTCGTCATATGCTAAATTGATGAAATTCGCAGATGGTTTTTGTTGTTGATATAAATAATTCACAGCTATTCCAATACAATCTTTTACGTTACCTTTTATCTTATATGTTTTATAATATAACTCTCCTTCATAATAATTTATATTTTCTGTAATTTCAAACTCATATTTACCAACTTTTATTATATCTGTTGTTGTGGTTGTTGTCATATTATATATAAATTATAATGTTAATTTGTATATTGCTTTTTATAGGGTTTTCAAATATCTAAACTCAACACATTCGTGCTTCTATCCGATTTGTTACGGCGTCCCGAACTACGCTTGGGCGCCTTGCCATTCTGCAAATCGCGCAACGACGAAATACTCAACACCGAATCATCCTCCACATCTATATTAGCAGAATACACTGGCGTTTGCGCTTGCGCATGCGCTTGTTCAGACATATTCACGGTTTTCGTTTTTAATCCAGCAAAAATATGGTCAATATCCGTCGATGGACCCTTCATCTCTGGTCGCGCATTCGAATGAAACGACTCCGGTTTGGGTGTATTTATAGGCGCCTGCGGTTTATTCGCATCCGCATATCCATTCAACTCGATGCCTTGATTTTGACCTCTGGCAACACTAATATCGGGGCGATTGGATGCAGGATCTGGTGGCATCGTAAATTGCATGCGCGACGGAGGACGAGTATCTACCGCCTTTGGCGGAGGACCAAACGAAGTATTTACTTGGTCTGGCTTATTCAACATAGTGTTCGCAAAAGCAAACCCAGGCGAACTCTCACTCATACTCTTCACCGTTGCATCGGTAAACATTTTCATCAATTCCGGACTCTGTTTAATCACGTCGTTGAACCCCGGTGTAGCACTCGACAACGCCTTATTACTGAAATTCACAACAGCGGCCGAAAATCCAATGCGCAATAATAACGATAATTCGGGAGAGAGTTTGCCGCCCTTGTATTTCTCATGCAATTCCGCGAATATTTCGTCGTACTCACCTTTCTCCAAATCCTCCGTCACCTGCTCGCCCCAACCGTCCAAATTCAAATCAAACGGATTAAACATTGCATTCATGTATTCCATTGAATTAATCGCCGTCATAAACCACCATCCCTGCAATTTCATACTCTCCTTCTTGCGTTTGTCCTCGATAGCCGTCTCATACTCGTCCTCAATCTCCTCATATGGCGAATCCATTGTAAAATGCGGCGTTGATTGCGAAATCTTGCCACTCGCGCGCCAATCCTCCAGCTTCTTCAACATCGCACGCTTCTTGCGACGCTTGTCGCGCTCGTTCATTTTCACATTAGATTCAGTAGATGGAATCTCATTCATTTTACTAAACCCATCCCATGTGCGACCTTGCGTAAAAGTATCTTTCGTTGCAGTCCCCAACTTAGAATCAGTTGGCTCTAACTTTACACTCTGTGGTGCGGGTGAGGAACCAAACCCAAATAAATTAGAGAATGATTTGGTTGTGTCGCTAAAGAATCCACCACTATCACCACCACTTTGTGTATTGGTGTTGCCCCCGGGAGTATTCGGAGCCGTTGAATTCGTGAATATTGAACCGGATGCAGCAATACCGCTAAGATTATTGAGTTCCGCTTCTAAATCATCCACATCGCCTAAAGACATTTTCACGTTTTGTGACGAAGCCCTCTTTTTGTCATTCATCAACAATTCTAAACCCGGGCCTAAAACACCGCTTGATGATGAACTCGGGAGAGGAGGGTCAAGTGTGATATCATCGATTTTCAACGAAATGGGTTCAATGTCTGTGGCACCAATGTCAAAAATTTCCATATTCCGTTTATGTTTATTTAACACAATTAATCCCTAAATCGTCCGCATACGTAATATATTTACGCGATTTCAAGAACCATATTCCCTGTAAAAAACAATCCGCCAAATCATCCTTCTTCTTCGAACTATCAAACACATGTTTCCATTCATGTAACACTGCATTTTTATCAATGAAATGAGCACATATGCTCACACCGTCCTTTTTATTTGCCTTATATTTTGTTTTGCTTCCTTCTCTGCCGCTGCCGCTGCCACCATCAGGAACTTGCTCCTTTCGTTCTAAACCTTTTAATTTATTGGACGAGGAAATAAATTCAATTTCGATGGGACTTGCATTGTCTTGCATAATAAATGTTTGTGCTATCATACCCTGTATGGTTTTCATTCGTGCAGCAATGGTTGAAATCTGATTCTCTATTATCACATAATCTAACCCATCCGACACTTGCAATAGTGCAGTTTTCACAGCACGTCCCACCTCCACCAAACTCACCTCTTTTGCGGTTTTCGATTTCTTGGTCACCACCGGAACGAATGTTCGCTCGGCATAATATTTAGCGATTTCTTTCACCATTTCGTCTTTTCGCTGTTGTTTTTGATTTATTAGACGCGCATATTCCGCAGCAACATCCGCCACCGGCTGTTTTTTCCACCACGTTTCTGTGTGTTCTTTACACGGCATAATAAACTGTGTATTCGTAGTCGCATGTTTGTTGCAAAAAGTCACATTCGCGTCCAAAGGACTCACGAATTTGGCGCATTTACCACATTGTTTGGCAACAGTTTTTTTATTTTTAGGAATCAACAAACAGGAACATTCGGGAGAGACACTACCAACAGTATTTGATTCCGCCAATAAATTCACCGTTTTCCATTCTATTACGCGCCATGACTCACCTGAAATATCAAATACACACAACGCCAAATTCTTTATACCCACATCTATACTCAATACTCTCATCTCTCCCGAAATCCTACTCAATAATACATCTATACTTCGCCAATCTTCAATATCTTTTATTGTCCGCTTGTATTATTATGCCCGTATTTATCAACAATCGACCCATAAAACGAACCCGCGAAATATTAATTAATCCGCAAACACTCATTACAAATGAGACTGAATATAAAAAGTTAATTTTTATACATATTCCCCGATGTGCAGGAACGTCGATTACGTCGTATTTTGCGAAAAGGTATGGCGCGCCACAATTGATAGGACAATATGGAGGGGTCAATAAGCCGATTGCGAATGCGGCGGATACAACTTTATCGCAATTAACAGGTGTATCGTCGATTCAGATTCCCTCTCCCGAATTTAAAATGGAAATACCTATGCAACATTTGTCGGTTGGAATGTTGCGTTCGTATCGCGACGCATTAGGCATTTCTTTTGCATTTGGAGCTGCCACACGAATAATATGTTGTGTTCGCCACCCGTATGATAGAGTGATTAGTGATATGTTTTATATGAAATACATTAATCCGAAGAATACGCCAGAAGAAGTATATACACAATTGGTTGCTTATTTAAAAACACCCAATAATTGGCGTTCAGCTTTGCAGTTATCATATATGTTGGATGAATATGGAAATGTGGTGAAAGATATTCGCGTTGTGAAAGTTGAACAATTATGTAGCGACATGAAATCATTGGGTTATGTGGATTTTCCTGCCAGTAAAAATAATCATAATCCGGGAGAGAAATATGCCAAATATTTAGACGCCGATGCCAAATCTCTCATATATCAAGCATATGAACCCGATTTTCGTGTGTTTGGATATTTACCATAGATTAAGGTCTATTCTACTGAAGTGATACACCGGTGTATCACTTCAGTTTATAGAGATTCTGTATTTAAGACTATTTTGAAAATAGTCGCATCACCTGGGAGTGAATACGACCAGGTGATTAAAGATTAAAACACGTGATATGATATATTAGGAGACATATATTTTAATATGAATTTGCCGTCTAGTTCAATTCGCGGGCAATTATTATCATTTTTGAGGAATATTCGCCACACAAATGTTGGAGAACAACTATTGGATGAAAACGTGTCCGAATCGGCATATAACGAATACGACAATAGTATTAATAAATCATCCGTGTTTTATTTGTATCTCATGGAAAAATACAAATCAAAATGTGTAATAAGCAACGTGGGAATACAATTCAATGTCTCCGATTTTAAACAGAATGAATTGCAGTTTGATTATTATGTAAATAAAATTAAAACGTGCATAAACCATAATGTCGGGGATATGCCAAAGGTTACCCCTCCAAATGTCGGGGATATGCCAAAGGTTACCCCTCCAAATGTCGGGGATATACTAATTATTCCTCTTATATTGGTTAATTATCCGGGGTCGGCGACAACACATGCCAACATGCTCGTGTATCGCGCATTCAATAGAACATTGGAACATTTTGAACCATATAGTGCCGAAAATAATGAAGGTATAAGCGATTATTTAAAGAGATTAACTAATGTTATTGGTATTTCATACGTGCCGTCGAACCAAATATGCCTTTATGGACCACAGTATTTCGAAATGAAAGTACCAAAATCGAATAACGAGAAATTTGGGTACTGTTTGATGTGGAGCACGCTATATGCCGAGTTGTGTTTGAAAAATCCAACCATGACAGGACGTGAAATTATAAATGAAGTCATAAATATGGGAGATAAAACGACGAATACGAACATGCTTTTGCGAAATATAATGCGCGGATATGTTATTCGATATCAGAACACACTCGCTAAATATTTTTCCGGTATATTGGCTGAATTTGATACTCCGGGTCGTAATGCGATTATGCGGTTCAGTAAATATACTAAAAATGTCTATGGGGCTTTATTTAATTCTCTCATTGATGTCGAAATCAAACTTTTGGTTGGAACAACGCGGGAACAAATAGAGAAAGAGACTCGAGAACAATTTGAATATGAACTTTCACATGAAGACGAAATCGTGGAAAAAGCAAACACGTTGTCGTCGTGCAGAGAAACAGAAGAATGTCGCGATACCGGAAATAAATTATGGCGAATGGCCTATGCAAAACTTGTGTTAAAAATACTCGATAAACATCCACTCAAAGAAATTAGTCCCGCGTCTTTTGGGTCGCAATCGCAAACAAAACGCAAAAGAAGTCCGTCTCCCCCGGTTGTAGTACCCCCAAAAAAAACAAAATGGAAGAAACATATATCGAATAAATACGGAGTACCTTATTGGCACGATGCCGAAACCGGTAAAAGCGTGTGGGAAGAACCGGAAGAAGAGAAACAATCCGGAGGAAGAAAGAAAACGCGACGCCGTCACCTTCACCTTCGACGACGGGAAGGATGACCATTCTTGCACCCTTTTTCTAAAATGTGCGCATCCACTTTCGCCGCTTTTCCGCCAGTAATTGCACTTGCTAAACGCGCATATGCCCACGAATGTGCCGTTTGATTGGGCCGGGAACCCGACGAATAATACGCTCCCTCGCCCTTTTTCACAATCTGTTTTAGAGCGCTTACACTGCATCCCGTGGCTTTTGCCAACTGTTGTGACGGTACGATAGATTTTACGCCATACATGCGCTGTGCTTTCAGAATATGTTTAGACGGTTTGGAACGGAAAGAGGCGACATGTGGGCGAGGAACATATACGCCGCGTTTGTATGCGCGTCTAGACGCGAGAAGACCCTTGCGCTGTTTTTGGAGGTCTTTTCTGGAGAGAGACATAGGTACATATCGCAATGGGACCTTATTTTTACCTATTTTTCTTCTTGTCATATGCGACATGTGAATTATGTTATGAGTATATACAGTATATTCATAATGTTTCATACCTCCGCGGTTGTTCTCAACGCTAAAAACATCGCACTAATTAGCGCACTCACCCTCGCGATTGACGGCGCATATTTATACGCCACGTCAGGTCCCTTCGTGAAAATGATTGAACGCGTCCAGGGTTCGGCCATGCAAATCCGTTGGTCGGGAGCCATTGCATCGTATATCGTTATCGTGGCGCTCATATACAAGTTTATCATTGTGCCCAAAGCATCGCTGATAGATGCGTTTATTTTGGGCGCGCTGGCGTATGGATTATATGATGCAGTCAATTTTGGACTATTGAAAAACTGGAATTTATGGCTGGCACTACAAGATACGGTTTGGGGAGGTGTGTTATTCATGTTAGTGACTAAATTATATTGGGCAGCGGTTAAGTACTAGGAGTATTTGTATTTTTTGTAGATTGTGGTTTGTCGTATTTATTATGCCAAGCTTTGGCTGCATTTATCATGTGTTTAATTCTTTTTTCAATTAATTTTTGTTGTCGGCATTTATCGGCGAAACTTTGTTTTTGTCCAACATACAACCCAGTAATAGTGTTACATTCATCGTTGTATTTTACGTTTGAAATCGTTGTATTTTCCACGCTATGAGTTCCTTCAGCCTGGTCCTCGCCTGTTTTAGTTTCAGTCGTAGTCGCATTTATATTTTTCTTCTGAGCCATTATTCGCAGTTGGTCTCGTGTTTTGTCTTTCACACTTATTGTGCCTGCATTGTCAAAAATATTTTTTATGAATTCTTCACTGAACCCATATCTCAAATTAGTTTGTTCTAAATTTTTAAGTGATCCGAATTGCATATTTTCTGGAATTCGAATTTTTTCGTATTCTTCTTTTAAATTTTTGATTTCTTCTGCGTTTTGAGTCTCGTTCGTTTGTGCATTGTATAATTTAATCAATGTTTCATATTTTGCAATCTCATTTTCAATATACATTTTATTCAATAATGCGCGTTTATCCAAATATCGTTTGAACGGTGATGTTTCGCCGCCAATAGAAATAGTTTGTAGTGCTTCGACCAAAGAAATACTGTAATACGCCGAATATTCGGACACATAATACTTTATAACTTGCTCTTCCGCCTGTTTATCCAAAAATTTAATTTGTTTAGTTTGCAAAACACCTTGGACTTCTTCAGTTGCTTTCTCAATGATGTCTTGGGAAATATTCGGTGTTTGTTGGGTGCCGCTTGCATCGTATGTGAATGAAATATTGTATGCTTGTTTTGTTTTCACGTCACTCAAAAAATCGTAATACTCGAGCATTTTTTTCAAAAAATCAGCATCTTTGACCTTGCCGTTCGAATCGTGTCTCATCATTGCTTCTGCTGCTTTCATAATATCTTCCTTGCGTTTCAAGATAATGGGCGGAGCTTCCAACACAGGTGCAGACAACATAATCAATGCGTATTTTGCACCGGATGCAACAAACGACAATGCCATGGCGGGAGGAAATACGGGTGTGAAAAATGGCAACACATTAGCTGCGATGTGCAAGAATCCAATGGCATAACCAACGAGACCGTTACGATTCATGAATCCGAGCAGTGATCGCATGGATTTTATAGTACTTCCCATGAGAAATTTGGCTTTTTCCTTGAGTTGCATTTGGCCATTTCCCACGCGTCGCAAAAAGTTAGCAAGTTTATTACCCTGTGTAATAGTTTCATCAAGTGCATATTTCATTCGGAATGATGCACTGACTGTATTTTTATACTCAGCAATTCTGGTATCTAATTTTATTTTTAGGTCTTTTACACTAGTGAGATCATCTTGGATTTTACGTTCAACGAATTCTCTAGCGACTGGCGACAAATGACCCAACTCATTTCCCAAAATTTCTTCGCCTCTATCGAATCCATTCACTTTGAAAAGATCATACATTTTGTCCAAATACAACATAAGTTCGTATTTTGTTTTTTGGGCGGGGCTTAATTCTTTTGATGTTGTCATGCTTGTAATGCGATTTCCTATTTTGCTGACTCCAGTTTGTTGATCCATAAACATTGCTGCTTTTGACGCTCCATTGGAAATACTTGAAAAAAATCCTCCTCCGCGAATTTGAAATGAAGGATCCGGTCTTCCTTTATAATACCGTTTTCCAACTATGACACGCTTCGTTCTCATCACCTTTCGGTTTCCTCCGTAAGTTGCAGT
>JACCEC012189872.1_pt1 | contig 46792 bp, 35 predicted proteins | sample 7450121 | NCBI WGS metagenome assembly JACCEC01 (sample SAMN15323455, study PRJNA562643) | freshwater metagenome | isolation source: river surface water | place: USA:Blue River Watershed | collected 2017-08-18 | reverse complement strand
GACTCTCACCCGCGATTCCGCGAGGGCGGCGATCAGGTGACCGGTGCGGCGGGCTCGTCGGGGCCGGGGACGGGCGCGCGGCTGCCGGTGACGAGGACGGTGTTGAGCGTCGCGGCGAGGCGGGCGGCGGCGTGGTCGAAGTCGACGGAGTGGAAATCGACATACTGCCGCTTCGCGAGGCGGTAGGGCAGCTTGCACGGCTGGTGGAGCGCACAGACGACGGGCTTCCGCTGGTCGAGGAAGTAGTTCCACTCGTCGTCGACGTTCTCGGAGGCGAGCGCGGCGGGACTGAAGACGAGCAGCATGATGGCGGAGCGGTCGAGCGCCTCGCCGATCTGGCGGGCCCAGCTGCGGCCGGGCTCAAGGCGGTAGCGATCGAGCCAGACGTCGATGCCGTCGCGGAGGAGGCGGTTGACGAGCCGGAGCACGAAGGCCTCGTCCGGCCGGGCGTAGCTGACGAAGACGCGCGGGGGCGTGGCGGAGTTTTTCTTCAGCCGGGCGATCTCGGTGAGGTGTTTCTCCTCCTGCAGGAGGAAGCGCCCGATCACGAGGCGCGAGAGGGCGAGGACGATCTCGGCGTCGGTGCGCACGAACTCCGCGAGCAGCGCGCGGTCGAGCGCGAGCAGTTCGGTGGGCTCGGCGGTGACGATGGTGGCCGAGCGGGGTTGATCGAGCAGGAGCGCGATCTCGCCGAAGTGGGCGCCGGCGGCGAGGTGGTTGAGGTGGAGGCGCTGGCCCTCGACGAACTTGAAGGCGTCGACGCTGCCGCGCGCGATGAGGTAGAAGCGCGTTTCGACCTCGCCCTGCTGGCAGACGGTCTCGTGCGGTGGGAGATCGAGGCGGACCAGGGCCGCGAGCAGGCGGTCGAGGGCGGGCGCGGAAAGCGTGGGGAAGACCGCGGAAACGAGGGGCCTGGCCGCGTGGCTCATGGCGGCGAGGAAGGGGTGGCGCGCGGGGCGCAGGCAAGCCGAATTCCGGCGGCGGGGCGCGGTGGACGGGTGCTGGACAAACGCGGGGGCGCGGCAACCTTCCGCGGATGCCCGAGACCACACCGCCGAACACCGCCGATGCCGGCATCGAGGTGCGCACGCATTTCGTGCGCAACCGCAACGTGCTGCTGGCGCGCGCGGACTTCGCCGACCTCTACGTCGATTATTACCTGCACCTGGGCGCGAACCAGATCCGGCCGGCGCCGGAGCACGATGCGATGTTCAAGCGCGCCCTGGCGGCGTTCACGCTGCACACGGCGTCGCGGCCATGGAACGAGCTGACGGCGTGGACGATCAATTTCCAGCAGCCGCGGGTGAACCTGTTTCTCACCGGGGACAACGAGACCGGCGCGGTGACGGGGCGGGGGTTTGCCGAGAACGTGAGGGAAGGCCCGGAGAATCTTTTCTTCGCCGACGTGGTGCGCGGGCGGGGCGAGAAGCGCCGCAGCGCGGTGGCGTTTGCCGGCGACGATCCGCTGGCGGCGGCGGAGAAATTCTACGCGCAGAGCGAGCAGCGCGGGGCGCGTTTCTTCCAGCTCGGCGAGGAGGAGTTCGTGCTGGCGACGGAGCACCCGGACTGCGACCTCGCGTGGTTCCGCAATCTGACGACGGAGCAGATCCGCACGCTCGATGCGACGGAGACGCTGAGTTTGATGGAGCGGCGGATCTACCGCTGGCACTGCGGCTGCAACCAGTCGCGGATGATGGAGGTGCTGGGGCCGACGATGCGGCAGGATCCGGAGGGCTTGTTCGGCGTGGACGCGAAGCTCGAGATCCGATGTCCGCGCTGCGGGGCGCGGCATGCGATCACGCGCGAGGCGATGGAAGCGTTTGTCGCGGGGCGTTGAATACGGCGCGGCGGCGGGCGGTGGTGACGGGACAGCGAAGAGCATGCGATTGCCGGTTGCGGCCGGCGGCGGGGAGCGTCCCAATCGGGTGCTGATTGGACGCGATTCTCGACAACATCCGCCAGGGCTTTGCCGGTGCCTCGGCGCTGGACCAGGCCAACCTCGCGCTGGGCGTGACCGGCGTGGCGCTGATGGCGCGGCGGAGTCTGTGGGCGTTTCCGGTGGGGCTGGTCGCGGTGAGCGTGCAGGGTGTGTTGTTTTTCCAGACGCGATTTTACGCGGACGCGGCGCTGCAGGTTTTCTTCTTCGGGGCGCTGGCGTGGGGCTGGCGGCACTGGGTGCGGGCGCGCGGCGCGGAACCGGAGCTGCCGGTGACGGTGCTGCGGTGGCGCACGCGCGTCCAGGTGGTCGTCGCGGCGCTCGTCGGCATGGCGGCGTGGGTGCTCGTCGTGGGCCGCTGGATGCCGTCGCAGATGCCGTGGCGGGATGCGTTCATCGCGGCGTTCAGCGTGGCGGCGCAGGTGCTGCAGGCGCGGAAGCACCTCGAGAATTGGGCGCTGTGGACGGTGGTGAACGGGGTCGCGATCGCGTCGTATTGGAGCGCGGAGCTGGCCTACACGGCGTTTCTCTACGGCATTTATCTGGTGCTCGGGCTTGTGGGTTGGGTCGGCTGGCATCGCGCGCGGGAGGCGCGGGCGCATGGCTGACGTGGTGCGCGTGGTGGTGACGGGGACGGAGTCCACGGGGAAAACGCAGCTGACAACGCGGCTCGCGGCGCATTTCGGGGCGCCGTGGTCGGCGGAGTTTGTGCGGGAATACTGGGACCGGCACGGCGGCATCGGAGCCGGCGATCTCGAGGCGATCGGCCGCGGACAGGTGGCGAATGAGGAGCGCGCGGTGGCGGCGGCGTGGAAGGTGGCGTTGCACGACACGGATCTGATCACGTGCGTGCTGTGGAACGATCTGCTGTTTCCCGGCGCGTGTCCGGCGTGGGTGCGGAGCGAGGCGGAGAGGCGCGCGCGGGGCGTCGCGCTCTACCTGCTGTGCGAAGCGGATGTGCCCTTCGCGCCGGATCCGCAGCGCTGTTTCCCGGACGACGAAGCGCGGCAGGCCGCGGCGGGGAGGTGGCGGGAAGCGGTGGTGGCGCGGGGCCTGCCCTTTGTGACGATCGCGGGCGCTTGGGCGGAGCGGGAGCGGGCGGCGATCGCGGCGGTGGAACGGGTGCTGGCGGAGCGCATTTCACGTAATACGTGAAATGCAGCGCGGTGCCGCCGGAGGAAGAGGAGCGAGGAATTTCACGTAATACGTGAAATGGGGCGCCGGGTGCGGCTTAGAGCGCGGCGGCGAAGATCGCGTGAAGTTCCTCGGGCGTGAGGGGCAGCGGGTTGGCCTTCATGCTGCTCGCGCGCGCGGCGGCGGCGACGACCGCTGCGGCGTCGGCGGCGGTCACGCCGAACTGCGAGAGGCGCGGGATGCCGAGGTCGGCGACGAGGGCGGACACCCACCGGAGCGCGTCGTCGGCGTCGGCTTGCGGGCGGCCGGTGAGGAGTCGGCCGAGTTCGGCGAAACGCGGCAGGGCCGGATGCTGCGGGGCGCGGGCGCGAAGGGCGCGGAGATTGGTCGCGAGCGTCGGCGCGAGCAGGGCGGCGCAGACGGCGCCGTGGGGCGCGGGAAACATGCCGCCGAGCGGGCCGGCGAAACCGTGGACGGCGCCGAGGCCGGCATTGGCGAGGGCGAAGCCACCGTAGAGACTGGCGAGCGCCATGTCGGTCCGCGCGGCGGCGTCATGCCCCGCGGCGCAGGCGCGGCGCAGCGAGCGGGCGGCCGCGCGCAGGCCTTCGACGCAGAGGGCGTCGGTGAATGGCTGGGCGCGGCACGACAGGTAGGGCTCGATGAGCTGCGTGAGGGCATCCAGACCGGTGGTCGCGGTGACGGCCGCGGGCAGGGAAAGCGTGAGGTCCGGGTCGACGAGGGCGAGGCGCGGCAGCATCAACGGGCTGCGGAGGCTGACCTTCACGCGCTGCTCGGGGACGGCGAGGACGGCGTTGCGCGTCACCTCGGCGCCGGTGCCGGCGGTGGTCGGGACGGCGATGCAGGGCGCGGCGGGGTTTTCCAGGGCGCGGCCGCGGCCGATCACCTCAAGATAATCGAGCAGGTCGCCGGGGTTGGTGAGGAGGGCGGAGATGGCCTTGGCGGCATCGATCGCGGCGCCGCCGCCGAGCCCGATCACGAGTTCACAGGCGGCGGCCCGGGCGGCGGCCACTCCGCGGCGGGCGTCGTCGGTGGTGGGTTCTTGGGTGACGGGGAAAATCGTGGTCGCGACGCCGGCGGCCTCCAGTTGGGCGAGGAGGGGGGCGGCGCGGCTTGAGTCGCGACCGGTGACGACGAGGGCCCGGCGGCCGAGGGCGCGGGCCGCGGGGGCGACTTCCGCGACGGTGCCGCGGCCGAAGACGACGCGGCCGGGCAGGGCGAGGTCGAAGCGCATGGCGGGGGCGCGCAGGGGTGGGGCGACCGGGAGACGGGAGATCAGGCGGGGCTGACCGGGGTGGCGTAGGCGGGGTCGGAGGGAAATGCGTTGGTGAAACGCGCGCTGGTGCGTGGCTCGGCCATCATGGGGGCGACGGTGTCGCGCCAGAGGGCGTAGTGGGCGGTAGTCTTGTGGGCGGCCGGGGCGGCATCGTCGCGATAGGCCTCGACGAGGATGAACCGGGTGGGGTCGTCGGCGCTTTGCAGGACGTCGAACCGGGCGATACCGGGCTCCTGCAGGCTGGCGCGGGCGTTGGCGAGGGTGGCGGCCTGGAAGGCGGCGATGGCGCCGGGCTGCACCCGGACGTGGACATGGACGACGAGCATGGCGGGGAGGTTGCGTGGGAACGCTGCGGGGCGCGCGGAGGACTGGCGAGGCCGCTTTCGCTTGCGGCATCCGGAGGCGGCCGGTAAGCGAACCAAGTCGGTCCAACCTCTGCGAATCCCCTATGAAAAAGACAATCCTCCTTGCTGCCCTGCTCACCGGAATCGTCGCCGCGCCAGGCATCAGTCTGGCTCAGGCTCCGAAGAAAGATGAAAAGAAAGCTCCGGCGCCCCGGCCCGCGAGCGAATTGGCCTTCGACGAATTCCAGAAAGTCCGCAACAAACAGGGGGCGAAGCAGGACGGGGCTCGTTTCCAGGAACTGGTGGGCGCCGGCATGAAGTTTCTCACCGCGCATCCCGCGACCAACCGCGCCAACGAGGTGGTGAACTTCCTCGGCGTCGGCTACCCGATGTCGATCGATTCCAAGCAGGCGGAACTGCGCATGCAGTATCTGTCGCTGCTGAAGCTCGACGTCACGAATCTCAAATACAAGGACGGCATCAGCGACCAGGTGAAGGCGGCGGCGCTCGCGCTGGACGCGGCGGCGGCGGAGTTCGAGCTGCGCATGGCGCCGAAGGGCGACACGCTGAGTGCGTTTCGCGAGAAGATCGACGCGATGGACGAGACGCCGGCGGCTTTGCGCTTCGTGCCGGATCGGGAGCGGGCCTTTGCGCACCTGATGATCATGATGAATCAGACCCCGCGGGCGGAAGATCAGCTGAAGAAGCTCGCCGCGCACAAGGACAAGGGCGTGTCCGACATGGCGAAGTCCGAGCTCAACACGATCGAGGTCCGCAAGAAGCCGTTCGACCTGAAGTTCACGGCGCTGGACGGCAAGCCGGTCGACTTTGCGACGCTGCGCGGCAAGGCCGTCGGCCTGTATTTCTGGAGCAGCACGAACAAGCAGTCGACCGACCTGCTGGACCGGCTGCGGCAGTTCCACTCGGACTACCGGAAGCGCGGCTTCGAGATCGTGACGGTGTCGTTCGACAAGGAAGAGGACCGCGCGAAGCTCCAGGCCTACATCAAGGAGAACAAACTCACCCTGCCGGTCTACTTCGACGGCAAGCAGGCGCGGAACGACTTTGCGCCGAAGCTCAATACTTTCAGCGTGCCGCGGCTGCTGCTCTTCGGCACGGACGGCATCCTGCAGGCGGTGCCGATGAACGGAAACCTGTCGACGAACTTCGCGTCGAGCCTCGGTGCCTTCGAGGCCGAGGTGAAGAAGCAGCTGAAGATCAAGTAAGCGCCGAGCCGGTCAACCGCTCGCACGCAGCAACGCCGGCCGGAATTGGCCGGCGTTTTGTTTTTGGGTGCGGCGGACGCTGGCGCCGTTTGCGGGCGGGGCGCGGATGGACTCTTGCTGGCGAAACGCGCGCCACTACGGTCGGCCGGATGCAGACGAACCAACAGGCGCGGGCGAAGCGGGAGGCGGGCCGCGGGCGATGAGCGGACCGGCTGAGACGGCATTTACGCCGGATTACGCCGACCGTTTCGGCGGTGTGGGCCGGCTTTTTGCCCGGGCAGGGCTGGCGCGGTTGCACGCGGCGCACGTGGCGGTGATCGGCGTGGGTGGCGTGGGCTCGTGGACTGTGGAGGGGCTGGCGCGCAGCGGGATCGGGGCGCTCACCCTGGTCGATCTCGACGATGTCTGCGTGACCAACGTGAACCGCCAACTGCCGGCGCTCGACGGCCAGGTGGGACGGCCGAAGATCGACGTGCTCGCCGAGCGCGTGCGGCTGATCAATCCCGGGTGCCGGCTGCGGCTGGAGCACGAGTTTTTCACTGCGGCGACGGCGGAGCGGCTGCTCGCGGGCGGCTACGATTTCGTCGTCGATGCCGTGGACCGCATGTCGCACAAGGCGGAGATCATCGCCGGCTGCCGTGCACGGGGCATCCCGGTGCTGACGGTCGGAGGCGCGGGTGGACGCCGGGATGCGGCGCGACTGCGGACGGGAGACATCGGCGAATCCTCCGACGATCTCCTGCGGCTGGTGCGCAAGAAACTGCGGCGCGACCACGGGTTCACCGAGGGAAAGCATCGCGGCATCACGCGTATGGGTATCCCCGCGGTCTGGTCGGACGAGCGGCCCGTGTTTCCCTGGGCCGATGGCACCTGCGCGGCGCAGCCGGAGCCGGGCTCGAATCTCAAGCTGGACTGCGAAAGCGGCTTCGGGACGGCGGTGTTTGTGACGGGGACGTTTGGGCTCGCCGCGGCGGGCGAGGTGGTCCGGCGGATTGCGGCGGGCGAAGCGCGCGAGGAGCCGGCGGCGGCGAAGGCCTGAGCGGGCGCGCGACGTGCGGGGCGAACGGCCGCGCGGTCAGAGCGAGTCGGGCGGACCGAAGAGCCGCGTGGTGTTGGCGGCGACTTGGGCGGCGAGTGATTCGAGCGAAACCTGGCGGAGCGCGGCGAGCGCAGCGTAGGTGGCGGCGAGGTTGGCGGGATGATTGACGACGGTGCCGTCGGCGAGGTCGGGCAAGGCGTGGGTGCGCAACGCGGTGGGCAGCGGCATGGCGGGCGCATCGGTCTCGACGAGCAGACGATCGGCCGGGAGTGCGGCGAAGACGGAGCGTTTGGCGGCGTGGCGGTCGGCGAGGAAGGCGCCGTTGAAGGAGAAATACGCGCCGAGCGGGAGGAGCTCGCGGGCGAGTTCGAGCGAGCCGCCGTAGGCGTGGAGGAGGAAGCCGCGGGCGGGCAGGGCGATCGAGCGCAGCAGCTGGGCGAGGGCGCCCCAGGCGTCGAGGCAGTGCACGGTCGCGGCGCGATTGCGGTGGGCGGCCTCGGCGAGTTGCCAGGCGCAGGCTTCGATTTGCCGATCCAGCGGGGCGCGGTGGAGGCCGGCGAGGCGCGGGTCGTCGGGCTTGGCGCGGTCGAGGATCCAGCGGTCGAGGCCGATCTCACCGATGGGAGCGTGCGGGTCGGCGTCGAGGTGGCGGCGGAAGGTGTCGCGCCACCCGGGGGTGGCGTTGCCGACGTGCCATGGATGCAGCCCGAAGCTGGCGCGCAGGCGCAGCGCAGGGAGATGCGGGACGAAGGTCGGCGGGGCACACAGGGCGGCGACCTCGGGCCAGTCCGCTTCGCAGGTGCCGTTGACGACGGCGCTGTGGAGCGGGAGCGCGGCGAGGTCGCGCCACACCGTGGCGCGGTGCGGGGTGAGCCACGCGTCGTGCAGGTGGTTGTGGGCGTCGTGCAGGCCGGGGTTGCCGGACGCGCTCATGACGCGGGCAGCCGGGCTTGGGCGAAGGCCCGGATCGCCTGGCGGACGGCGGCGAGGCCGTTGCGGCGGGTAGGGGAGAGATTTCCGGTGAGGCCGAGGGCCTCGAGCGGATCGACGGTCGTGTTGGCGAGGGCGGCGGGCGGGAAACCGCTGAAGAATTCGCAGGTGAGCACGACGAGGCCGCGGACGAGCGGCGATTCGGCGTCGCCGCGGAAGTGACACACGCCCTCGCGCTGCTCCGCGACGAGCCAGACGACAGAGACGCAGCCGTGCACGCGGTGGGCGTCGATGCGTTGCGCGGGCGGGAGCGGTGGCACGCGCCGGGCGCGGTCGACGACGAGGGCGAGGCGCTCCTGCAGATCATCAAGGAGGGCGAGGTCGGCGACGAGTTGGTCGAGTTTCCGGGTGAGCGGCACGGGGGGAGCGTGGCCGTCGAGCGGAGCGGGGCAAGGGGGAGGTGCGCGCAAACGAGGCTGCGTGCCGGCTGGGGAGTTTCGCGGCCGGTCTGCGTTGCGTGGAGTCCGGCGAGCCGACCTTGGGCGGCGGCGACGGCTGGAGCGATGGGGCCGACTATCCCGAGCTGCTCGGCCCGTAGCCGGGGCCGGCGGCTCAGGGCGCCGGCGTGATCTCTTCGACCTCGACGACGACGGGCTTCCCCGGGGCGCAGTCGGCCTTCAAGGCGACGAAGCGGTCGCGGTAGCGGTCGAAGACGGGCCAGAGGGCGTTGCGATCGGTGTCCGGGATCGGCAGCTGGTCGATGGCCGCGCGCGAGAAAAACGCGAACTTCCCCTCGGAGATCGGGGGCGGGAGAGCAGTGAGCCGGCGTTTGCAGCGGAAGAGAAACATCAGCCAGTGCGACTGCCCCTCGTAGGCCTTTTCGGCGATCATGGCGAAGAGGTGGAAATCCGCGGCGTCGGCCTGCAGCCCCGTCTCCTCGAACGTCTCGCGGACGGCGCATTCGAACGGCGACTCGCCGATCGCGGTCTCGAGTTTCCCGCCGATCGGGCTCCAGACGCCGAGATTCGGTGGTTTGGCGCGGAGGAGGAGAAGTTGTTCGCCGGCCTCATTCTCCAGAAACACGAGGACGGCGATCTTGTAGCTGAGCGCGGGAGCGGCGGTCACGGCGGCCGAGGCTCCCGAGTCCGGCGTGAAGCTCCAGCGAATTCTACGGCCCGGAGCGGCGGTGCGCAGCGGGGAGCGCGAAGTGACGGGGCAGGGGGGGCGGATGGTGAGATTGGGCGTGACGCCTGCTCCCGGTCCCACAACTTTTTTTGGTTCCTGGCGTCGGCCAGACATCGCCTCCCTCCATGCTGCGTTTCACCCGTTACCTCCTCCCCGTCTTCCTCGTTGCCGCGTGTGCGGCGGCCCAGGAAGTCGAGGTGAGCACGGTGCGGTTCACGAGCGTGCGGCCGCCGAATGGCGGGCCGGGCTCCTGGGTCGAGGCGGATGTGCAGCTCAACGTGCGTCCGGCGCCCGGTTCGCCGCGCGACATGGTATCGCGGGTGCGGGTGGCGCTGCTGATCGCCTACGAGTTGCCGGCGCGGGCGGGTGGCGAGCGCCGGATCGAGCACTACCGCGCGGAGGCCGAGTGCGTGGCCCTGGAGTCGGGCCGAGCGGATGTGCGCTTCTATCTCGCGCCGGAAATCGTGAAACGCGACCAATTGGCGGCGGACCCGAAGTATTGGGGCGTGGAGCTGGCGGTCGGAGGCCGGGCGCTCGCCGCCGGGCGCAATGCCTACTCCGGCAGCCTGACCTCCGCCGAGCAGCGGAAGAATTTCCAGACGCGCGGAGGAGCTGCCGCGGCGGCCAACGATGGGCTGCTGCAGCCGCAGTTTCTCACCCCGTTTGCGAACGAGCATCCGCGGGCGACACCCACCTTTGTGCGCCGCGAGGGACGATGAAGCGCAACCGAGCCAAGATGTAACCAAACGGGTAACCATAATGCGCTTGCCGCGTCTCGCCCCATCTGAAATCGCCTTCTCCTCTTACTCCCGCGAACCATGCGTGCCCCTCGTGTCCTAGCCGTTGATATCGGAGCCGGGCACGTCGCTTGCGGCGTCTTCTCGGTCGGTGCCACCGGCCGCCTCGTGCTGCAGCACTTCGCCCTCGAGCCGCACAGCTCCGACCCCTCGCACGAGGCGCGCTGGGCGGTCGAGATCGCCCAGTCGCTCGGCGCCATTTCCGCCCGCCAGAAGCTCAGCGGCGCCGCGGCGATCGCGGTGCCGGGACATCTGGCGCTGACGAAGTTCATCAAGACCCCCTCGGTCGCGAAGGAGAAGCGGAGCCGGATCATCTCGTTCGAGGCGGCGGAGAACATCCCGTATCCGCTCGAGGAGGTGGTGTGGGATTACCTCATCGTGGCGGATGACGGCTTCGACCTCGATGTGATGCTCGCGGCGTCGAAGTTCGACGCGATGCAGACGCTCTGCGGCGCGGCGGATGCGGCGGGTTTCCCGGTCGAGCGCGCCAAGCCGGCGGCGTTGGCGCTCTATCATGCCTTCCGCTACAACTACCCGCAGGTCACCGAAAGCGTGATCGTCGTGAACATCGGCGCGCGTTCCACGAACCTCCTGTTTGTCGAAGGCGAACGTTTCTACCTGCGCACCCTGCCGCTGGCGGGCAACGCCCTCACCCTGTCGATCGCCGAGGAGCTGCGCATCGATTTCCCGTCGGCGGAAATGCTCAAGACGCAGGTCCTCTCCGGCCAGTCGGACCTGCCCGTGGGTTCGCCGTCGCGCGCCGCCGTGCAGCGGGCCGCGGCCTCGTTTGCCCAGCGGCTGCAGCTCGAGATCACGCGCTCCACGGTGAATCATCGCCGCCAATCGGGCGCCGCGGCGCCGGTGGCACTTTATCTCACCGGCGGCGGCTCGCTCGTGCCCGAACTGGGCGATGTGCTCGCGGACAAGCTCCGGCTGAAGGTCGAGCGCTACGAGGCGCTGAAGAATGTCGATGTCTCCGGCGATGCGCGCGTGTCCGGGGCCGAACGTTCCGCGGCCATGCTGGCGGACCTCGTCGGCCTCGCCACCTCGCTCGTCGCGAAGAATGAAACCGAAACCAGCCTGCTCCCGCCCGCCTTGCAGGCCGCGCTGGTTTTCCGGAAACGCCAGCCGTGGATCGTCGCGGCGGCGGCCCTCGCCGTCATGGCGCTCCTGCCGCCGATCCTCTATTTCCACCAGATCACCACCGCCACCGAGGAGAAAATCCGCGGGGTCGACAGCCAGCTGATGCCGCTGCGCTCGCTCCAGAATCGCAACGAGCAGAATCTCGCGCAGATCGCTGCGGCCAAGAAACAGATCGATGCGCTCCGCGGCGCCTTCGACACCAAGGCCAACTGGATCAATTTCTTCACCGACCTGCAGGACCGTCTCGTGAAGGTCGAGGACGTGTGGCTCGACAAGGTGCAGGTCACCCGGCCCGCGCCCGCCGATCCTGCCGCCCAGGCCGAGGCGCTCGCCCAGGCCGCCGCCGCCGGGCAGCCGGCGCCCGGTGCCGACGGCAACCCGCCGCCGGCCGATCCCAATGCCCCGCCGGCGCCTCCGCCCGCGCCGCCGATCCGGATGACGCTCAGCGGCCGCCTGCTCGACGTTTCCAATCCCCAGTCGCGCGTCAGTGCGCAGGCCACCGAGCGCGTCCGCCAGCTGCTCGCGAGCTTCAAGGACTCGCAGTTCATCGCCGCGGTCGAGAACGAGCGCTTCGACAACAATCAGAACGGGCTGCTGAAGTTCGACTTCACGCTCGTCATCAACCCCAAGAAGACGCTGTGAGCCGCAAGAGTCCCCTGTTCATCGGTGCGTTGACGCTCTGCGGCGCCGTGGCGCTGGGCGAATGCTATCTCATCTACGAGCGTTGGTCCGCCTCGCGCGCCGCCGCCAAGCGGCTGATCCAGCGCACCAACGATCTGGGGGAGATGGCCAACGCCCTCCCGCCGCCAAAGCTCAAGATTGCCGAAGCCATCGAGGAGGATCTCGCCCGCGCCGAACGCGCCCTCGCCGCCATGCAGGCGGAACTCAAGGGCCGCGGGCCGCTGGCCGAGAAACACCGGGCCGCCAAGGTGCCCGCGGCGCGCACCGATTCCTATTTCGACCTCGCCACGTATGTGGAGCGCATGCGCGAGCTCGCGCGCAGGAACGGTGTCGCGATCCGCAGCGAAGCCGCCCGGTTCGGGTTCGGCGCCTATGCCAATGAAGCGCCCGAGACCGAGCGCATCGAGCCGGTCTTCCGCCAGCGCCAAGTCGCGCAGTATCTCGTCGAGTCGCTGCTGGAGGCCAAGCCCGCCTCGCTGATTGCGGTGAAGCGCGAGCCCACGCTGACCACCGCCGAGCGCGAAGCCCAGGCGGCCGCCGTCGCGCAGGCCGCGGAGCAGGCGGCGGCAAACGGCCAGCCCGCCGATCCTGCGGTCGTGCCGGAGACGCCGCTGCCCGAAGGGCCGGATTATTTCGTGATCAATCCCCGCGCCTCCGCGCAGGTGCCCGGATTCGTCGACACGGAGGCATTTCGTTTCGTCTTCACCGGCCAGACGGCCGCGCTCCGCGCCTTTCTCAACCGGCTCGCGACCTTCGAACTCCCGGTGCTCGTCCGCGAAGTCGAGGTCGAGCCCGCGTCGGCCGAGGAAGCCTCCGAGCCCACTGCCGAGGAAGGCGCTGCCGCGGCCAACGATGCCGCCGCCGCTCCCGCCGCATCAGTAGTCCTGGCCGCCGATGCCGAGGCCAAGGTCACCGCGCCTGCTGCCAAGCCCGCAGCAAAGGCACCGGCCAGCGCGCGCACCACGCTCACCCCGATCGTGGCCAAACCCGTTTCCAAGTTCACCGTCACGGTCGAATACGTGACGCTGGTTTCCCCGCCGCCGCCCCCGGCCGACGCCGCGACGCCGGCGCCCAACTCCTGACGCACCATGGCTGCCACTCCCAAGGATAAGGCGCTGCTGGGCGCCGCCGCGACCCTGGTCCTCGCGTCGGCGGGCGTGTTCGGTTATCTCGGCGTCAAGCAGATGTCCGCCCCCAGCGGTCCGCCGCCACGGGTCGAGCTGCTCGACAGCGAATACGAGGCGGTCGCGAAGGACGTGGCGCCCGTCAAACTCGAGCCTTGGCCCGCGCCCCGCGGGCAGACGCGCGGCCGCGAGTGGATCTACGACACCTTCACGCCGCCCGAAATCTTCTACAACCCGCGTTCGCGGCAATTCACCGTCAAGCCGCCCTCGAGCCTGCTCGACGAGGAGTTCGATGTCTTCGGCCTCGAGCTCGTCGCCGTCCGGCCCGAGCCGTTCCGACTGCAGCTGATCGGCTTCGTGGGCGACGAGGGCAACTGGAAGGGCATGTTCCAAAACGTGGTCACGGGCGAAACCATCGTGGCGACCTCGGGCCACAAGTTCCCGAAGCTCGGCCTCGCGATCAAGGAGTTCGCCGTCCGCGCCCAGGAGATCGGTCTGCCGCAGAGCATGTCGTCCCGGCAGCGCGTGGCGACCGCGGTGGTGATCGAGGAAAAAAGCGGGCGCGAGATTACGCTGACGCATCGCGAGCGGATGTTCACCGGCACGCTTTCCGCCTTTGTCGCGGCGCCCGGCGAGACCGCGACGCGCGAAGTGCGGGCCGGTGATGCGTTCAAGCTCGGCGACGCCACCTTCAAGATCGAGAAGATCGAAGCCACGCCGCCCACCATCGATGTTTCGAAGGAAGCCCCGGGGTTGACCGAGCCGTTCCGTCAAACCCTGCGGCCGCGCGAAGCCGACACTCCCGACACGCCCGAGGGCGGCCCGTGATCCCCATTTAATAAACCAACAATTCCCGGTTCCTGTGACTCCCCGCTTCAACTTTTCCGCAATGAACACCCGCCCGCTTTCCCAGTCGTTCCTGCTGGCGCTCGCCGCCGCCGTCCTCGCGGCAGCCGTGCCGGCAGGGCAGGCGCTCGCCCAGAATCAGACCGATGCGAAAATCCGGCTGATGTCCCAGGCGCTGCACGCGCGCGACACGGGTGATCTTGCGACCGCCCAGCGGCTGCTCGCGCAGCTCACGCAGCTGTCGCCCAACGATCCCGCCGTTACCCGCCTCCGGAACGAGATCGATGCGATGATCGCCGCGGGCTCGGCTCCGAAGGCCGCCGCTCAGCCCGCACCGGCCGCACCGCAGGCCGCGATCGATGTCACCATTCCCGAGCCGAGCCGGGCCGCCCCTGCGACCGCGCCCGTCCCCGCCGGACCCGAGCAGGAAGCCGAGGCGATCGCCCGGGCCGAGGCCGCCCGCATTTCCGAACTCACCGCCGGCGGCCAGCGCATGCTCGCCACCGCCCGCACGCAGTTGCGGCAGGGCAAACACGACGACGCGATCGCCACCGTCGACGCGGCCCTCGCGACGTTGCCCGCCAACCCGCTCACCCAGCGCCTGATCGCCGACCTGCAGAAGGAAAAGGCGTCCGCGCTCCTCGACCGCGCCCAAGCCCTGCTCCGCAACGGTCAGGCCGACGGCGCCCGGGCGGCGTTGATCGCCCACAATCAGCTGGCTCCCTCCAGCACCCGTTCGACCGCGCTGGAGCGCCAGCTCGCCCAGCCCGCCGGCCGCGCCGCTGCTCCCGCGCGCGGCGGTGCCGCGGTCGATCCGCAGTTTGCCGCGGAGCGCGCCGCCACGGCCGACCTGATCGCCAAGGGCCGCGCCCAGTATGTTGCCGGCGATATCGACGGCGCCCAGGAGACGTTCCGCGCCATCGAGGCCAAGGAGCCCGACAACACCGTCGCCAAGGGTTTCCTCCTCCGCATCGCCGAGGAGAAGACCGAGACCGGCATGCTCAACCGCGAGAAGACCCGCGCGCAGCTGCTCGAGGAAGTAGCCAAGAGCTGGCAGCGTCCCGGTATTTACGACGAGCGTCCGCGCGATGCCAGCCCGACGGCCGCGGTCGCTCCGCTGCAGAAGAAGCTCGGCGAGATCGTGCTGCCCAACGTCAATTGGACCCGCGCGCCGATCGGCGACGTCGTCGCGTCGTTGAGCGCGATCTCCGAGGAGTTCGACCGTGACGCGACCCCCGGCGCCGTGAAGGGCGTCAACGTCGTCCTCCTCGACCCGTCGAACCGCAATCCCGCCGTGTCGCTCCAGATGCGCAACGCCACGCTGAAGCGCGTGCTCGATTTCGTCACCGAATCGATCGGCTACCAATATGAAGTGCAGGCCGATGCCGTGGTCGTGCGTCCCGGCGGCGAGACCACGACGCTCGACACCGTTTTCTTCCCGATCACCCGTGCGACCGTGCTCCGCATGACGGGCATGTCGGCCGGCGCGTCCGCGACGGCCTCGCGCGATCCGTATTCCTCCGGTGGCTCCGGTGCCGCGGACGCACCGGCGGCCGGCAGCGGCGAAGCCGCGGGCATGCGGGCCTTCCTCCAGCAGGCCGGCGTGAGTTTCACGGTCGAAGGCAGCTCGCTCGCCTACGACGGCTCCGCGATCATCGTCACGCAGACGCCGCGCAATCTGGAGCGTATCCGCAATCTCCTCGCGCGCTACAACGACGTCCGTCAGGTCGAGATCGAGGCCAAGTTCATGGAGGTTCAGGAAGGCGCGCTGGAGGAACTCGGCGTCACTTGGAATCTTTCCCGCCGGGGCATCCCGCGCGTTAATCCCAACACCGGCGCCCCGGTGCTCGACTCCAACGGCCGCCAGATCTTCGACCCGCAGGAAACCTACACGAGCGCGCAGGTGACCCGTCCGCTCGTCAGCGCGTTTCCCAGCACCTCGAATTCCAACGCCCTCGTCATCAAGGACCCGGCGATCGCCGCTTCCGACACCGATCCCAACCAGACCTCCGGCCAGCTGCGCGTCCCGGTCGCGCCGACCGCGGTGCCCGGCTCCGTCCAACTCGCCGCAACGGCCAACGCCCTCGCGAACATTATCGGCTTCGTCGGCGAATTTGACGTCAGCGCCGCCGTCCGCGCGCTCTCGCAGAAGCAGGGCACCGATCTGCTGAGCTCGCCGAAACTCACCGTGCTCTCCGGCAATCCCGCCAACATCACCGTCGCGCAGGAGCTGCGTTATCCGCAGAGCTACGGTGAAATCCAGAGTCAGGTCGGCACCGGCGCGGTCGCCGGTGGCGCCGCAGGTGTGACGATCACCGCCGGCACCCCGCAGGAATTCACCTCCCGCAATGTCGGTGTCGAACTCAAGGTGACGCCCACCGTGGAAGAGGACGACTACAGCATCTCCCTCGACCTCAATCCGCGCGTCACGGAATTCGAAGGCTTCGTCGAATACGGCGGCCCCAGCGTGGCGATTTCCGGCAGCACGACCGTCACGGTCCCGCCGGGTTTCTACCAGCCGATCTTCTCGGTGCGCGACATCTCGACCAAGGTCACGATCTGGGACGGCGCCACCCTGGTGATGGGCGGCCTCACCCGGGAGGAAGTGAAGAAGGTGAACGACAAGGTGCCCTTCTTCGGCGACATCCCGCTCCTCGGCCGGCTCTTCCGCTCCAAGGGCGAGAGCGCGCAGAAGCGGAACCTGCTGATCTTCGTGACCGCCAACCTCGTGAGCCCCGGCGGCTCGCCGAAGAAGCAGTCGCTCAAGTCGACCCCCGCCAACTCGCTCTTCCAGAATCCAACCATCGTGACTCCCGCCAGCGCCGAACCGCGGACCCGCGGCTCCAACGGTGCCAAGTAAGCTCCGCTTCGCCGTCCGTTCTGCCGCCAAATCGCTCCGACGCCCGTCATGAAAATCCTTCTCCGAAGACTCGGCTTGGCCGTCGCGCTCACGGCCTTCGTGGCTGCGCCCCACGCTTTTGCGACACCGACGATCTCGTTCACCGGGGGTGCGTTCCCGGCCACGGGTTCGACCGTTAACCTCGCGAGCACGCCTGCCGGAATCAATATCTCCGTTACCGCTGCACCGACTGCCGGCTCCTCCATTGTAAACGTCAGCGTTTCCATCAACGGCACCGCCATCGGAATCGCCACCGGAAGCTCGCCGTTTGTTGTCAACTGGGTGCCGACCACCACGGGTAATTTCACGATTGCCGCCACCGTTACCGATACTTCGACGCCGACCACCGGCGCTTCCGCTTCGACCAATACGGCTACGATCAATTCCGTCGTCACGGTAAACGCCGCGCGTGCCTCTACGCTCGTGGCTCCCGCCGCGAATTCCACGCTTGCCCGCGGTTCGCAGCTATTTCTCCGGGCGAATGCTTCGATGACGGATGGCATCGTTTCCAAAGTAGACTTTATCCTCGATCCCGGCACGGGCACCGAGACCAACATCGGCTCCGACTCGAACTCACCCTACAGCATCGCCTACACCGTCCCTGCCGGTCTGGCCACTGGCTCGCATACGATACTTGCCCGTGTCACCGCCGCCGACGGCACCACCTCTTTCGACTCTTCCACGGTCACGTTTATTGTTAGCGACAGGGTAGGCACCGCGCCAACGGTCTCGATCTCCGCTCCCTCGAACAATTCGTTTGTTGCCACCGGTTCTGCCGTCACCGTCACTGCTACGGCGTCCGACACCGACGGCTTCATACCCACATCGACGGGCGGCGGCGTCACCTTCTTTGCCGATGGTGAGCCGATCGGCACCGACCTCACCGCGCCCTATTCCGTTTCGTGGACCCCAACCATCGCGAAGGCCTACTCCCTCCGGGCCGTGGCGGTCGACGACAAGAACAACTCCACGCTCTCGGACTCCGTAACCGTTACGGCGCTCGCCTCGCTGCCGACGATCACGCTTAGCGCCGCAACGACCGGCATCGTCGGAAATGCCGCCACGCTCAGCGCGACCGCCACCGCCAGTCCCGGCGCCACGATCACGCAGGTTGAATTCTTCGAAAACGGCACGTCGCTCGGCACCGACACGACGGCCCCCTACACGCTTTCCTGGACGCCCGGCACGGTCGGCACATCGGCGTTGACCGCTCGGGTTACAGATTCTGCCGCAGCGGTTGTGACCTCCGCTGCCGTCAACGTCGCGGTTTCGGCTGCCCCGCCCACGATTAGCTTCAGTGCCCCGAGCTCGGTCAACGTCAACACCGTCACCACGCTCAGTGCCACGGCCACGGCCGGCACGGGCGCGACGGTCACGCAGGTTCAGTTCCTCTCCGGCACCACCGTCCTGGCGACGGATACCACGGCTCCCTACAGCTTCGATTGGACTCCGACTTCCACCGGCACGGTTTCCCTGACTGCTCGTGTTACCGATTCCAACGGCACCACCGTTACCTCGACTGCATCGAGCGTGAACGTCGCCACCGCCGTTCCCTCAGTTTCGATCACTGCCCCGACCAACGGCACGGCCATCGCGCTCGGCACCTCCGCCACACTTACCGCGACGGCATCGGGCACCGGAGGCGCAACCATCAATCGCGTCGACTTCCTCGCCGGAACTACGGTCGTCGGCACCGCACTCGCCGCGCCTTTCTCGATCTCGTGGACGCCGTCCGCTTCCGGCATCTTTGCACTCACCGCCCGTGCCACCGACAGCAACGGCGCTACGTCCACGTCCTCGATTGTAAACGTGAATGTCACCGCTCCTTCCGTGTCGATCACGTCCCCGAGCCCCACGTCTTCCCTCACCGTTGGCACTGCCACCACCGTCACCGCCAACGCATCCGCGGTCGGCACCGCGACGGTCGCGAGCGTCGAATTCTTCGCCGGCTCCACCAGCCTCGGCATCGACAATACCGCGCCCTACAGTGTCAGCTACACTCCGTCCGGTGCCGGGACGGTTGCGCTCTCTGCGCGCGTGATCGACTCCAACGGTGCCGCGGTCACTTCCTCCGCCGTCAGCATTACCGTTACCGCTGCCGCGGGACCTTCCGTCTCGCTCACCGCTCCGGCTAACGGCGCCGTTGTCACCGTCGGTTCGGGCGTAACCGTCACGGCCAACGCTACCGCCGGTGCTGCCGCGCTCTCGCAGGTGCAGTTCTTCGCGGGCACCACGCTTATCGGATCGTCGTCCACCGCGCCCTATTCCATCACGTGGACCCCGTCCGTCGCCGGCACCTTCAGCCTCACCGCCCGCGCCTTTGATTCCGCTGGCGGCAGCACCACGTCAACCGCGGTCAGCGTGACGGCGGTAACCGCGACGAGCGTCGCTTTCACTGCGCCCGCCGCCAATTCCAGCGCTGCGCTCGGCACTGCGATCACCGTCTCCGCTTCTGCCACTCCGTTGGCCGGAGCTACCATCGCGTCCGTCGCGTTCTCCAGCACGGTCGGGGGCGTCACGACCGCAATCGGCACGGTGACTGCCGCGCCGTATTCGGTGCAGTGGACTCCCGCCACCGTCGGTGCTACCACTTTGACCGCCACCGTTACGGACTCGCTCGGCAACACCGCCACCAGCACCGTTTCGGTCATCGTCGGTAACTCGGGACCCACCGTCACTCTTACCGCGCCTACCCCTGGCCAAGTTGTCACCGCTGGTCTCGCGACGACCTTGTCCGCCACAGCTGCCGCAGGCTCCGGCGCAACCGTCGCCCAAGTCCAGTTTCGCGCCAACAACATTGCCGTAGCCACTGTCACGACCGGAGCAGGCGGAGTCTTTACCGGGACTTGGACGCCAGCGGCTGCCGGAAACTTCAGCCTCACGGCGGTCGTGACCGACACCAATGGCGGCACCTCGACGTCCGCGGTGGCTACCGTCACCGCCATCACCACGCCGCCCCCGACCGTTTCGCTGACCGCGCCTTCGCCGGGCCGGATCGTCAGCGTGAGCTCGCCGATTTCGCTCACCGCCACCGCGACGGCGGCAACGGGTGCCACCATCACCGCGGTCGAGTTTCTTAACGGTAATGCCGTCGTCGCCACGTCGACGACGGGCCCGACCTACAGCGCCACCTGGACCCCGACCAATGCCGGCATCGCGCAGATCAGCGCTAGAGCGATAGACAGCAACTTTCAGACGACTACTTCCAGCCCTGCGGTCGCCGTTACGGTTGTGCAGGCGCCGACTACCAGCATCTCGACCACGACGACCGGCACCATCGCCGTCGGCACCAATGTTGCCCTCGCGGCTACCGCCACGGTCGGCACCGGCCTCACCGTGCAGAAGGTAGACTTCCTGGTGAACGGCAACGTTGTCGGCACCTCCACCACCTCTCCCTACACCTTTACGTGGGTTCCCGGTGCGACGGGCACCTATGCCGTTACGTCGCGCGTCACCGATTCCGCCGGCGCCGTGGTGAGTTCGAACAACACTCTCACGCTCACCGTCTTCTCCACCACCAATCCGACCAACCTCACGCTCGCGCTCAGCCCGACCGGCGTGCAGACGATGCCGGCCGGCACGGTGCGCATCTTCACCGCCACGCCCAACACCACCACGGGCATCGATCGCGTCGAGTTCTACCTCGATTCCACCCTGATCGCGACCGACACGACTTCGCCGTTCACCACGGTGCTCGTTGCCCCGGGCCGCGCGGGCGCATACGAACTGCTCGCCAAAGTCTTCGACCTGAGCGGCAACTCCGTCTTCAGCCAGACGGTCCCGATCAGCGTCACCGCCGCCGTCGGCAACGCCCCCGTCATCGGCGTGCTCACGCCCAACAGCGGCTCGTTCGTCGGCGCCGGCGTCGCGACCACCATCACCGGCACCGCTACCGATGTCGACGGCTCGATCTCGTCCATCCAAGTCTTCGTCAACGGCCAGTCCATCGGCAACGCCACGCTCGCCGGTTCGCTCTGGTCCATCTCCTGGACCCCGACCGCCACCGGCGCGGCCTCGATCGTCGCGGTGGCGATCGATAACGTCGGCAACGGCGGCGCCAGCCCCGCGGTCGGCGTCAACGTCACCGATGGCAGCGCGCCATCCATCTCGCTCGCACTCTCGCCCGGCCCGGGGCAACCCGCCGTCGCCACCCTGCCGAGCCGCGCCGTGCGGAATATCGTCGCGACCGTCAATCCGTCCACCGGCCGGGCCGTGGCGCGCGTCGAGTTCTTCCTCGATGGCACCAAGGTAGGGGAGGACACCCAGGTTCCTTACACCTACCGTTTCGTCGCCCCGGAACTCGCCGCCGGCGAGCAATCGCGGCAGTTCGCGATCACCGCGCGGGCCACCGATAACGCCGGCAGCGCCCGCGATGCGATCCAGTCCGTGCTCGTGGTGCAGCCCATCGGTCTCGCCCCCTCGGTCAACCTGCTCACCCCGGCGACTGGCGCATCCGTGTTCCCCAACACCGCCGTCAGTCTCGCCGCGACCGCCACCTCGGCCGGCGGCACGATCTCCTCGGTCCAATTCTACGTGAACGGCAGTCCCTCCGGCGGTTCGATCACCAGCACCCCCTACACGACGACCTTCACGCCGACGGCGCCCGGCTCCTACACGATCGACGCCATCACGACCGACGACCGCGGCAACACTGCCGTATCCAACTCGGCCACCATCACCGCCGCGTTTGCCACGCCGACCGTCACCATCACGTCGCCGAATCCCAACGCCACCGCCCGCGCGACCCCCGGCGTGCCGCTGAATCTTGCGGCCACCGCCGTCGTCCAGGCCGGCGGCGGCGCCTCGATCCTGCTCGTCGAATTTCTCCTCGACGGCCAGCAGATCGGTGCCGACACGACCGCGCCCTACACGTTCTCGTGGACGCCCACGACCGCGCAGATCGGCCAGCACATCCTGACCGCCCGCGTCACCGACACCAACGCCCAGACCGCGCTGTCCGCGCCCGTGAACCTCAACGTTGCCACTCTCGTCGGCAATGCGCCCACCATCTCCATCGTGCAGCCCACCGGTGGCGGCGGCGTGGGACAGGCGGGTAATCTCCAGAGCCTCTCCACGGTCAACTTCGTGGCCAACGCCTCGTCGCCTTCGACCGGCGTCACGGTCAACAGCGTCGAGTTCTTCCTCAACGATGTGAGCATCGGCGCTGCGGCCCGCGAACAGGCGACCAACCTCTGGCGCCTCGCCTACGATCTCAGCCGGTTCGACTTCTCCGCCGCGCCAAGCGCCGTGGATCCGAATACCGGCGGCACCCGCTTCACGCCGGTCCCGCTCTACGCGATCGCGCGCGACTCCAACAACAACCAGACCGTCTCGAGCACCCTGAATCTCACGGTCAACCCGTCGACGAGTTCGCCGCCTACCGTCCAGATCCAGAATGTCTCCGGCACCACTACGATCACCCAGGGCCAGCAGTTCCTCGTGGGGGTGATCTCCGGCGATACCGACGGCACCGTCTCGCAGATCCAACTCTTCGCCAACGGCGCGCTCGTCTCCGCCGCCGGTAATCCGCAACCCGGTTCCCTGCTCGTTTACAACGCCAACACCGCCGGCCGCTTCAACCTCTACGCCGTCGCCATCGACGACACCGGCAACACCAGCGTCGCGTCACCGGCCATCGTGTTGAACGTCACCGCCGTCAGCGCTCCGGTCACCAACCTCACGCGCCCCGGCGACGACAACACCGCCACCTCGGTCGGCGCGCTGGTGTTCCTCGAGGGCACCGCGATCAACAACGACAGCACGCAGGTGCCGTTTGTGCAGTTCATCGCCACCGCCGCCAACGGCTCCCGCACCACCATCAACGGCACCCGCATCGGCACGACCACGACGTATCGTGCCATCTGGACGCCCACGACCCCGGGCACCTTCACGATCTCGACCCAGGCCACGGTCGGCACCACGCAGGGCACGAGCACCAATTCGCGCCGCGTCGTCGTTTCCAACATCACCGGCCTCGCCCCGACCGTCTCCATCAACGTCCCGGGCTCCGCCACCACGGCCTCCAATGCCAACTTCACGGCCACCGCCACCGACTCCGATGGCTCCGTGGTCGAGGTCGAGTTCTTCCTCAACCGGAACAGCATCGGCTTCGCGAAACGCGATGACCTCGCCAACACGTGGCGCCTCACCGCCGACTTCGCCGGCCTCCAACTCGGCAATAACGAAGTCGTCGCGCTCGCCCGCGACAGCAGCGGCAACGTCGCGTCGTCGTCGACCTCGTTCATCAACGTCTCCGCCGCCTCCAGCATCGCGCCGTCCGTGACCATCGAGCCTTCGACGCTCAACGCCGCGTTCAACCGTCAGGTGCAGCTCCGTGCGAATGCCCGCGATACCGACGGCTCCGTCTCGAGCGTCCAGTATTTCGCCAACGGCGGCAGCATCGGCACCTCCACCAATTCCGGCACACGCTTCCAGGTGAACTGGACGCCCACCGCGTCCGGCACGTTCAACGTCTGGGCTCTCGCCACGGACAACACCGGCATCACCCGCGTGGCCGACACCGTCCGCATCACCGTCCGCCGCAACAATCCGATCCTCGAGGACGCCGCGTTCATCGTGCAGAGCTACCTCGACATCGCGAACACCGCCTCGGCCAACATCAACCCGCTGGTGTTTGACGATCTCGACGCCCGCCTTGCGGCCGGCACGCTCACTCGCGCCGCGCTCGTCGACAGCCTCACCATCGAGCCGGGCTTCACCGCCCCCATCAACCTCGTCGCCGCGTATTACGTGCTGATGGGCCATTGGCCGACACCCGCAAATTACAACGCTCTGATCGGCACCGCCCGCGGCAGCCTCGCCAACGCCGTGATCGCGATTCTGAATTCCAACGAGTATTTCGCGAAATACGGCGTCGTGCCCACGGTCGCGCTGCTCAACAGCCCGACGAGCGCCATTCCGGCCGATACCTTCATCAACCGCCTCTGGCAGGCCGCAGGCCTCGGCACCCCGAGTGCACTGGCCAACCTCCAGTTCCGCAGCAACAACACGCTCACGGCCACGCTCGGCCGCGGTTACGGCCCCGTGGGTCTGCAACAGGCGATCGCGGAGTTCATCACCAACACCAACTCCCAGAACACCGCGCTCTTCGAGCGCGCCCGCACGGCAGCGCTGTTCTACCAACTCGCCCGCCCCCAAGTCAGCGTCACGGTCGAACAGATCACCGAGCGGGTGAACGCCCTCCTGCAGCTGCCCGACACCAAGGCCCGCGCCGACTCGCTCCTGCGCGACACGCTTTATCGCTACCGTTACGTCACGATCTCCAAGCATCCGGCGTCGCTCACGCTCACCGCCCGCTCCGGCGCGATCTTCTCCGTCGAAGCCGATGGTGCCCCGCCGCTCACCTACCAGTGGCTGCTCAACGGCGCCCCGATCGCGGGCGCGACGAGCTCGATCCTCAGCCTCACCAATGTCGATACGAGCCGCGTCGGCACCTACACCGCCGTCGTCAGCTCCTCGGCCAACACCGCCACGAGCGATCCCGCCACGCTGACGCTCACCACCGCGCCCACGCGGCTGGCCAATATCTCCACGCGCGGCGTCACGACCGGCGGCTCCAACGTGATGATCGGCGGCTTCGTGGTCACCGGCGCCAACGCCAATCAGACCCGCCAGATGCTGATCCGCGTGGTCGGCCCGCGCCTCGGCACTGCGCCCTTCAACGTCGGCGGCTTCATGGCCGATCCGCGGCTCGAGATCTACCTCCGCGGCATCAACCAGCCCGTTCTCACCAACGACAACTGGGGCACGCAGGCCGGCGGCGCCGCCCAGGTGACGGCGATCCAGCAGGCCGCCGCCCGTGTGGGCGCGTTCCCGCTCAACACCAATTCCAACGACGCCGCGATCCTCGCCACGTTGCCGCCCGGCCTCTACACGGTCATGGCGTTGCCGCCGGTCAACAACCCGAACGCTAGCGGCGTCGTCCTCATCGAGGCCTACGACGTCACGCCGGGAGCCGCCGCCGGCCCCAAGGCCTCCAACGTCTCCACCCGCGGCCTCGTCGGCACGGGCAACAACATCATGATCGCCGGCTTCGTCGTCAGCGGCACGGCCACCCGCCGCATGCTGATCCGCGGCGCCGGCCCGACGCTCGGCAACCTCGGCGTGCCCGATGTTGTCGCCGACCCGCTGCTCACACTTGTCAATCAGGACACCGGCCAGACCATCCGCACCAACGACAACTGGGCTTCGGGTGAGGACGCCGCGATCATCGCCTCGGCCGCCTCGGCCGCCGGCGCGTTCCCGTTTGCCAACGGCAGCCGCGACGCGGCGATGATCGTGATGCTCGATCCGGGCGCCTACACGGTGCAGCTGAGCGGAGTGGGTAACACCACGGGCGTCGGCATCGTCGAGGTCTACGACGTCGATCCCTGAGCGCCGCTGCGGCGCAGTTGAAAGTTGCAGGTTGGAAGTTGCGGGCTGGCGCCGTTCTCCCGCAGCGAGATTGGGTCTTTCAACTTTCAACTCCCAACTTTCAACTCCTGCGCAGCATGAAGTGGCTCCTCGTCGACGGCTTCAATCTCGCCTACCGCTGTTTCCACGCCCTGCCGGAGCTCACCTCCACGAAGGGATTTCCCACCGGGGCGCTGCACGGCTGGGTAAAGTCGCTTTGGAAGCTCATCGATCAGGAAAAGCCCGACGCCACGCTCGTCTTCTTCGACCTCGGCGAGTCGCAGGACCGGCTCAAGTTGCTCGCCGACTACAAGGCGCAGCGTAAGCCCATGCCGGACGCTCTCCGGCAGCAGATCGATCCGATCCGGCAGCTCACGCGCGCGATGGGCCTGGCCGGCATCGAGGTCGAGGGCGTCGAAAGCGACGACCTGCTCGCCGCCGAGGCAGTGCGGCTCGCGCGACAGGGGCACGAGATCGTGATCGTCTCCAGCGACAAGGATTTCGCGCAGATCGTCGACGACCGGATCCGCATCATGCTCCCGCCGCCGTCGGCGAATCCCAAGCTGGGTTGGCGGCTGCTCGATGCCGCCGGCGTGCAGGAAAAATTCGGCGTGCCGCCCCCGCAGATCGCGCACTACCTCGCGCTCGTCGGCGACACCTCCGACAACATTCCCGGTCTCGACGGCGTCGGACCCAAGACCGCCGCCAAGTGGCTCGCCGAATGCGGCGGCACGGTGGAAGGCGTCATCGCCAAGGCCGTCGAGCTGAAGCCGGAGCGTTTCCGTCCCGCCGTGGCCGAGGCGGCCGCGCGACTGCGCATCAACCTGCAGCTCACGACCCTGAATCTCGCCCTGCCCGAGGTGAAGCCCGAGTGGCGCACCCCGCAGCCCGAGGAACTTTTCCGCCTGCTCGACGAATTCGAGATGCGCTCGACCGGAGTCGAGGCGCGGCGGCGCTACGGTCATGCCGGCAACTTCACCGGCAGTGCCGCCGCGACTCCGCCCGCGCCGATCTCCCCGCCGCAGAAGGCCGAGCAGACCGAGCTGTTCTGAACGCCCGTCCGGTCAGGTCCGCTGCAGCGCCGGATACGTGAAGCCGACGAAGTGCACCGCGTTGACCGTCCAGTGGGTCAGGATTGCCGCCTCGAGCCGGTAACCACTGTGCAGATACGCCGCGCCGTAGCCGAGGCCGGCGAGCGTCGAAAGCACGACGTAGGTCGGGCCCCCGGCGGCATGCGCCAGACCGAAGAGCACCGCCGCCCCGGCCAGTGCCGCCAGCGCTCCATGCCGGTGTTCCCGCCAGCGCCGCGCCAACCCGGCCTGCACGAAGCCCCGGAACAACGCCTCCTCCGCCACGCAGGTGAAGCAGAGATTCGCCCACAGAAAAATCCAGGCGACCGGGGGAAACTTCAGGTCGGGGCGCACGTAGCCGGCGAGCAGCGCGAGCGCCATCAGGGTGAACACGGTTGCGGCCGCCACCGGCAGCGTCGCGCGGAGCACCGCCCGCCAGGCACCCAACGTCGTGGCGCGCTCGTGCAGCAATGCGAACAGCAGCAGGCCCGCGGCGGCCTTGTCGAAATTCAGGTGCAGCCGGAAGGGCAGGGCGTCCGGCGTGATCTGCTGCCGGGGAATCGCGAGCGGGTTCACGAAACCGGGCAGAAGATGCACGAAGAACGCCGTGCTGCCGACGACGATCATGACGACCGCGAGCATCCGCAGCCGCGGCGCGATGGCGGGCTGCGCGTGGAGCCGCAAGGCGCCGGCAAACAGCAGCAGCCACAAGGCCCCCAGCGGGGAGACGATGCCCTGCACCGCGCCGACGCCATACGCGCTCACGAGCAATGCGAGCCATGCGAAACGTCGCCCCGGCGGCGATTCCCGCGTCCCGGCGCCGCCCCGCGGATCGCGCGCTGCCGGATCGAGCCAGAGCGCGGCGAGCGCGGCGGTGAGCAGGGCAAAGGGCGCGAACACGGGGACGAGTGATGGCGCGTGCCGCCGGCGCTTGTCACTCGCGTTTTCCGTCGCCGGGGCTGCATCGTTTGCGCGCGACGATGAAACCCCTCTCTTCGATTTTGGGCGCCATAAGTGCCTCGCTGCGCCGGCGCCGGCGGCTGGTCGCCGTGTTTGGCGCGGGCTTGAGCATGGCGACGGCCGGTGCCGCGACTCCGTCGGTTACGTCGGCCGCGGCCTGGCGCAAGGCGCAGGACGTGGTCGTCTATCAGGACGAAAAATTCTACGCGGCATTCCCGTCCATCGTGCGGCGCCCGGACGGTGAATTGCTGCTCGCCTTCCGGCGCGCCCCCGCCCGCCGGCTCCTCGGCGAGAAGCGCGAGTCGCACGTCGATCCCAACAGTTATCTGGTGGCCGTCCGCTCGCGCGACGAGGGCGTCACCTGGACGCGCGAGCCGGAGCTGATCTATGCGCATCCGTGGGGCGGGTCGCAGGACCCGTGCCTCCTGCAGCTGCGCGACGGCACGCTGCTCTGCGCGAGTTACGGCTGGGGGTTTCATAAACCCGAGGCGGTGGCGGCGCTGCGCGAGCCGTATTTCCAGATTGTGCCGGGCGTGGTTTTCCTGGGCGGCTACCTCGTGCGTTCGACCGACGGCGGCCGTTCATGGCAGGGTCCGATCTATCCGCCGACCGTGCCGTCCGAGGTGAACCTGGATCCGCACGGGCGGCCGTTGCCGGCTTACAATCGCGGCGCGCTGGCCGAGGCCCGCGATGGCCGCCTGCTCTGGGTGGTCGCCGCCAACGACCGCGCGACCCTACCACGCAAGACCTCGAATCACCTGCTGGTCTCCTCCGACAAGGGCACCACGTGGACCTACGCGGCGCCGGTGGCGGTCGACGAGAAAGTGACCTTCAACGAAGCCTCCGTCTACGAGACGCCGAAGGGCGACATCGTCGCGTTCCTGCGCACCGCCAACTTCGGCGATCAGGCCTGCATCGCGCGGTCGGTCGATGGCGGGAAATCGTTTCAACCGTGGCAGTCGATGGGCTTCCAGGGACACCCGCTGCAAGCGATCCGGCTGCCCGATGCGCGGGTGCTCCTCGTCTACGGGTATCGTCACAAACCCTACGGCGTGCGCGCCCGCATCCTGAATGCGGAGTGCACCGATTTTGCGACCGCGCCGGAACTCGTGCTGCGCGACGACGGCGGGACGACCGACCTCGGCTACCCGTGGGCGACGTTGCTCGATGAGCGGCGCGTGCTCGTCACCTACTATTTCAACGTCGCGGACGGCCCGCGGCACATCGCGGCCACGCTGCTCGTGCGCGACTAGCGCACGGGGCAAAAAAAACGCCGCCCCAGGCCGGGCGGCGTCGCAAAGGGGGAGCGAAGAAACTCGAGCCCGCTCAGTTCGTGATGTCGTGCGTCGTGCTCTGATCGCGGATCGGCTCGTAGCTCTTATACCATTCGAGCTGCGCGGGGCTGTTGTGGTAATCCTTCAGCGCCTGCTCGCTGGCGAACTCCATCACGAAGGCGTGCGTCCGCTTCTTCTCTTTCACCTCGGAAGGATTCTGCACTTTGATCGAGCGCGTCCAGACGCGCGTGATGCCCGGATAAGACTTCGGCAGCGCCTTCACGCCCTCGAGCGCGGCCTTGATCTGCTCCTCGGTGGTGCCGTCCTTCCACTTCACGGTCACGACGTGGATGACCGTCTTGGGCATCGCTTCGCTCGCGGCGGGAGCGGCCTTCTTGCTTTTCTTCTTGGCTTCGTCCTGCGCGAAGCCGACGGCGGGTCCCAACGCAGCGAGGCCGGCGACAACGAGGACAGGGAGGATGAATTTTTTCATGGATGATGGGGAGGAGGTGCCGCCGGGCGTCCGCGTGCTTGTCAACGTGAGGCGGCCGGCGAGTCTCGCGCGAAGAAACACTCATGAAAGCGATCCGCAAGCTGTCTCTCGGCCTCGTGCTCCTCGGGCTGGCGTGTCTGGGCCCGGTCCTGCGGGCCGCCGAACCGTTCCATTTCGTCCAGCTCAGCGATCCCCAGCTCGGCATGTTCACCGAGAACCGCGACTTCGTGCAGGACGCCGCCAACTTCGAGTTCGCCGTGAAAGCGGTCAACCGGCTCAAGCCCGCGTTTGTGGTGATCACCGGCGACCTCGTGCACAAGGTGGGCGACGCCGCGCAAATCGCCGAGTATCGCCGGATCGTCGGCCTGATCGATCGCTCGATTCCCGTCTACAATGTTGCCGGCAACCACGACGTGGAGAACGCGCCGACGCCGGAATCGCTCGCCGCCTACACGCGGATCTTCGGCCCCGACCGCTACACGTTCCGCCACGGCGGGCTGATCGGGATCGTGCTCAACTCGAGCCTCATTCACACGCCGGACAAGGCCGCCGCGGCGCTCGCCGAGCAGGACCGCTGGCTGCGCGACGCGCTCGTGCAGGCGAAGGCGGCGAATCCGCGGCACATCGTGGTATTCCAGCATCACCCCTGGTTCCTGAAGTCGGCCGGCGAGCCGGATCAGTATTTCAACATCCCCACGCCGCGCCGGGCGGCGCACCTGGCGCTCTTCCGCGAGTTCGGTGTCCGCTATCTTTTCTGCGGCCACTATCATCGCAACGCGGAGGCGCGCGACGGCGAGCTGGAGGCCATCACCAGCGGACCCGTCGGCAAGCCGCTCGGCGGCGCCAAGTCGGGCATCCGCGTGGCGATCGTCCGCGACGACCGCATCGAGCACCGCTACTACGAGCTCGGCGAATTGCCCGTGAAGATCGAAGTCGATCCGCCGGCGCCGAAGAAAAAGGCGTCGAAGTAAACGTTTCCGCCGCTCGGCCACCCCGTTCCCCCCCTCATGCGCCCCACCTCGCTGACCTCCTTGCTTCTCGCCGCCTTGCTGCTGAGTGCGTCCGCCACGCGGGCGGAGCGGATCGTGCTCGTCGCCGGCGGCGACCGCGATGCCACCGGGATCCCGGCGACCGACGCGAAGCTGCACGAGCCGTTCGGCGCGGAGTTCGATGCCGCGGGGAATCTTTGGATCGTCGAGATGGCCGCCGGCAACCGGCTGCTCAAGGTCGACGCCCGGGGCGTGCTCATGCATGTCGCCGGCCAGCGCACCGCCGGCAACGGCGGCGATGACGGCCCGGCGCTCGCCGCGCAGTTCAACGGCCCGCACAACCTCGCGGTGCTGCCGACGGGCGACGTGCTGATCGGCGACACGTGGAACGGCCGTGTCCGGCGCGTGCTCGTGGCGTCCGCGCGGGTGGAGGCGTTTCCCGGTTTCGCGGTGCCGGCTGAGCGGGCGCGGGCGGCCGGGCCCTACTGCATCGCCCTCACGCCCGACGGCACCGAGCTGCTGATCGCCGATCTGCGGCGCGTCCACGCCGTCGACGTGAAGACGGGGCGCGCGCGCGTTGTCGCCGGCAACGGCGAGAAAGGCGTGCCGACGGACGGGGCGGTGGCGGTCGAGGCACCGCTGGTGGATCCGCGCGCCGCGGTGCAGGACCGGCAGGGCAACATCTACATCCTCGAGCGCAACGGCCATGCCCTGCGCGTCGTCGACCGGGCCGGCCGGATCCGCACGGTCGTGAACGCGTCCGGCCGGAAGGGCGCCGATGGCGATGGCGGCGAGGCGCGCAGCGCGATGCTCAACGGCCCCAAGCACCTCTGCGTCGACCTGCAGGACAACGTCGTGATCGCCGACGCCGAGAACAACCTCGTGCGCAAATACCTGCCCGCCTCGGGCCGCATCGTGCGCGTGGCCGGCACCGGGAAAAAAGGTGCCGCGGGGGTCGGCGGCGCACCGGACCGCTGCGAACTGGCGCGGCCGCATGGCGTGACCGTGCACCGCGACGGCACGCTGTTCATCACCGACAGCTACAATAACCGCATCCTGAAGATCGTGCCGTGAGGCGGCGACCGGCGCGCGACGGCGCCGGAGCGCGGCGGCCAAAAGCTCCGCTTGCCAGCGGGAAAATCGACCGCAACTCTCGCGCGTTTGCATGAGCACCGCCGTCAAAATCTACGACACGACCCTGCGTGATGGCACGCAGGGCGAGGGGATCAGCTTCTCGGTTGCGGACAAACTGCTCATCGCCGAGCGGCTGGATAACTTCGGCGTGGACTACATCGAGGGCGGCTTTCCCGGGTCCAACCCGCGCGACATCACGTTTTTCCAGGAGGCGAAGAGCCTGAAATTGAAGCACGCCCGGCTGGCGGCCTTCGGCTCCACGCGGCGGGCCGGCGCCAAATCCAGCGAGGATCCGCAGCTGCGCACGCTGCTCGACAGCGGCATGCCGGTGATGACGATCGTCGGCAAGACGTGGACGCTGCACGTCACGGAGATTCTCCGCACGACGCTCGAGGAAAATCTCGCGATGATCGAGGACTCGACGCGCTACCTCGTCGCGCAGGGCCGCGAGGTGATCTACGATGCCGAGCATTTCTTCGACGGCTACAAGGCCGATCCGGACTACGCGCTGCGCACGCTCGCGGCGGCGCTCCGCGGCGGCGCGAGCAATCTGACCCTCTGCGACACCAACGGCGGCACGCTGGTGGATGAGTTCAAGGACATCGTCGCACGGGCGGTGCGCGAGTTTGGCGGCGCCAAGGTGGGCGTGCATTGCCACAACGACAGCGGCCTCGGCGTGGCGCTCTCGCTCGCGGGCGTGGCTGCCGGCGCCACCCTCGTGCAGGGCACGGCCAACGGTTACGGCGAGCGCGTGGGCAACGCCAACATGACGACGATCCTGCCCAATCTCTTCCTCAAGATGGGGCGGACGGCGCACTGCTCCGGCAACCTTGCTCAGCTCCGCGATGTTTCCCTGTTCTTCGACGAGCTCGCCAACCTCCGGCCCGATCCGAAGGCGCCGTTCGTGGGCCAGTCGGCCTTCGCGCACAAAGGCGGCCTGCACGCCAACGCCGCGCAAAAAGTTGCCCGCAGCTACGAGCACATCGATCCGGCGCTCGTGGGAAACCGCACCCGCGTGCTCGTCTCCGACATGGCCGGCCGCAGCAGCCTCGCCCTGAAGGCCAAGGAGCTCGGCATCGAGCTCGACGAGAAGCGGCCCGAGATGAAGGGGCTGATCGAGGAGCTGAAGGAGCGGGAGTTCCGCGGCTACGAGTATGAGGCGGCGGACGCCTCGTTCCGGCTCCTGGTGGCGAAGCACGTCGGCCAGGCGAAGTCGTTTTTCGAAGTCGAAAACTACCGCGTGATCATCGAGCGCCACGGCGCCGAGCTGTGGGCGGAGGCGACGGTGAAGCTGCGCGTGAACGGCCAGACGGTGCACACCGTCGCCGAGGACGCGGGCCCGGTCGGTGCGCTCGACAAAGCGCTGCGGCTCGCGCTCGAGGGCACGTATCCGCAGCTCCGCGACATGAAGCTGCGCGACTACAAGGTGCGCATCCTCGAGGGCAGCAGCGGCGCCGGTTCGCGCACGCGCGTGCTGATCGAGAGCGGCGACGGCGAACGGATCTGGGGCACGGTCGGCGTGAGCGACAACATCATCGACGCGAGCTGGGAAGCGCTGCGGGAGTCGGTGGAGTTCAAGCTCTCCCTTGCCTGAGCGGACATTGGCGCCACTTGGTTTGCCGGCGAAGGCTGCCGGTGGTCGGCTGCCTTCGCGCGCTCAGGAGGCAGGTGAGGAATCCCACATATTTAGAAAAGCCACAGATCGGGGAGATTGGTATCTGCGGCTTTCCTGAATCTGCGGGAACCGTCGGTCGGGCGTGACTCGATACCGACGTCCCAAAACTTGCGGTAACGGGGAGTCGAAGCGCAGGCGGCTCCCGGTCTCAGTTCACGCGCGCCGCCATCGAATCGACCAGCGCAAGGAGGAATGCCGGATCGCCGCCGAGGCCCGTGAGCGCCTGCCGCGCGGCGGCGGAGTGGTCGTTGGCCATGCGGCGCGAGGCGTCGATGCCGTGGAGTTTCACGTAGGTGGTCTTGCCGGCGCGGGCGTCTTTGCCGGCCGTCTTGCCGAGGGTCGCGGTGTCGGCCGTGGCATCGAGGATGTCGTCGATGATCTGGAAGGCCAGGCCGAGGTGCCGGCCGGCGCGGCGGAGAACTTCGATTTTCCCGGCGGTGGCCGGACCGGAGGCATCGCCTCCGAGGGCGACGAGTCCGCCCATCACGAGCGAGGCCTCGATCATCGCAGCGGTCTTGTTGAGGTGGATGAACTCGAGCTCGGCGGGGGTGGCGTCGGCTTTCTTCTCGGCGAGCAGGTCCTCCATCTGGCCGCCGATCAGCCGCCGGCTGCCCGCGGCATCCGCGAGCTCGCGGACGAGGGCGTGGGCGAGCGCCGGCGCCGGGGCGTAGGCGGTGGCCAGCAGGACAAACGCATGGGTGAGCAGGGCGTCGCCGGCGAGGAGCGCGGTGGCCTCGTCGAAGGCTTTGTGCGCCGTGGGCCGGCCGCGCCGCAGGTCGTCGTTGTCCATGCACGGCAGGTCGTCATGGATCAGCGAATACGTGTGCACGCACTCGAGCGCGACCGCGGCCGGAAGCGCGGCGTCGGGCGCGGCGCCGAGGACGTCGGCCGTGGTGAGGGCGAGGACCGGGCGGAGCCGTTTCCCGCCGGCCTCGAGGCTGTAGCGCATCGCGGTGTGCAGCCGGGCGGGGCGCGTTTCGGGGGCAGGCACGTGCAGGGCGAGGCCGCGTTCGACGCGGGAGATGTGGCGCTTGAGCTCAGCCGGGAAATCCATGGGCAGGGGGGCGCATCGTCCGGCACGGCGGGTGCCACGGTCAAGTAGCCGGTTTCCGCACTCGCCAACCCGGAGGGCGGGTTTCATAACCGCCCGCGATCAGATATGCCCACCTACGAGTATGCCTGCCCCAAGTGCGGACACCAATTCGAGCAGTTCCAGTCGATGCGCGACGAGCCGCTCAAGAAATGCCCGAAGTGCAAGAAGGCCGGGGTCAAGCGGCTGCTGGGCACCGGTGCGGGCCTGATCTTCAAGGGCTCCGGTTTCTACATCACGGATTACAAGAACAAGAGCGGCGGGAAGAAGGAGGGCGGCGAAGCCAAGTCGTCCGAATCCAAGTCCTCGTCCGAGAGCAAACCCGCCGCGGGCGGCGCCAAGCCGGCGTCCGACAGCGGCAAAAAGTAAGGCGAACCCATGACCAAGAAAGTCGATCGCGCAGTCTACGGCCCTTCGTGGTCCGAAGTGATTCTCGGGGCGTTTCTCAGCCTCTTCCTCGGCGCGGCGATCGGCGCGGCGCTGCTCGTGCTGCGGCCGGTGCGGGTCGAGAAGGCGGAGCCCAAGGAGCGGGAGAAAAGCGTGGTGTATTTCATCGAAGGCTCGAAGGACGGCGCGAAAGCCAGACAGGCACTCGACAAGCGGAAGGCGTTTCTCGCCGGCCAGTCGGTCACCGTGACCGAGGATGAGGTCAATGCGCTGCTCGCGCCGCCGCCCGCGCCGCCGGCCGGCAAGGAGAAGGGCAAAGCCAAGGACGCGAAGGATGCCAAGGCCGAGGAGGCGCCGCCGGCACCGGCGAGCAACGGCTATTTCACGCCCGGCGTCCCGAACGTCCGGCTGCAGGAAGGCGTCGTCCAGGTGGGCGTGCCGGTCACGATCGACCTGCTCGACGTGAAGGTCATCGCGCAGGCGCGCGGCGGTTTCGAGAAGCAGGGCGACCGGTTCGTTTTCCAGCCGACCGAGATGTATCTGGGGTCGTGCCCGGTGGGCCGGCTGCCGTTCTTCGGCGGGCTGGTGCGGGACAAGCTGCTCGCGGCGCAGCCGATTCCGGACGACATCAAGGCGGCGTGGCAGAAACTCGCGTCGATCCAGATCGGCGACAAGACCGCCAAGCTCACGATGCCGTGAACGCCGTGGGGTCGCGCAGGCGTCCCGGTGGCGTTTTCTGGCGGCGGAGTTGGCTGATTTTCGGCTGCGCGTGGGTTGCCGCCGCGCAGGCCGGCGATGCGCCGCCGGTGATGGTGCAAAGCGGACCCGGGCGTTTCGAGATCGCGGCCCGGGACAGTGCCGTGGCCCATGCGCTGGCGGTGCTCGCGGACGAAACGTGGCGGGCGCTGGAGGGGCCGTTGGCGTTGCCGCCGGGATTTTCGACGCCGATCTACACGCGGGTGGGCGAGGGCGCGGAGGCGGATGGTTTTCGCAGCGCCGTCGAGCCCGGGGGCGTCGTCACGGTGCGGCTGGCCGGGAGTGCTGCCCGGCCGGGGCGCAACGAACGCCGCGCGTTGGTGCACGGGCTCCTGCTGCGGCAGGCGGTGACCTGGCACGGCGCGGCGCCGAGCGTTACGGCGGCGTCGTGGTTGGTCGAAGCCGCGGTGCGCTGGTGCGAGACCCGGCGCGATCCCGCGTCGATCGATGCCGCCAAATACGCCGCGGCGCAGCACGGTGCCCCGACGTTGGCGGAGATCTGGGCGCAGGGCGGCGCGGCGGGGGCGGAGGCGGAGCGTCGCGGGTGGGGCGCGTTCTGGCTGATGAGTTTTCTCCAGACGGAGACGACCCGGATGGGGGAGTGGCCGGCACTGGTCCGTGCCCTGGCGGCGGGAGAGGCGGAGGAGACGGCGTTGCCGGAGGCGTTTCCGGGGCGGTTCGGGACGCCGGCGGACCGCGAGTTGTGGTGGATGACCGGGTGGCATCACCTGCGCCGCATCCGGAGTCTTCCGTTGCTGGAAAGCGCGGAATCGCGCGATGAGGTGGCGGCGCGGGTGCGATTCGTCTTCGCCCAGGAGGAGGACGACATCGTCGTGCCGCTGCGGACGGTGCTCGCGCACGCGGGGGAGGCGATCGTGGCCGTGGAGTTGAAGCGGCGCGGGGCGGAACTCGCGCGGCTGGCGCCCTCGCTGCATCCCTTCTACCGCAACGCCGCCCTCTCGCTGGTGGCGGTGTTCGAGGCGGCAGGCGCGAAGCCGGCGCTGCGCGACGCGGCGCTGGCGCAGTTCGAGGCGGACTGGCGCGATGGCGACGAGCTGGCGGCGGCGACGCGCGCGGCGCTCGATGCCGAGGAGCGGCGGCAGCGGGCGCCGAAGTGAACGGCGGCTGCGGCGCGTGGGGGCTTGCGCTGATGGAGCGGGCCTCGCGAAGCTCGGACCTGTGTCCAAGAACCTGAAGAACATCGGGATCGTCTCGCTGCTGACGATCGTCTCGCGGTTCCTCGGGTTGGCGCGCGATCTGATGAGCGCGGCGATCTTCGGCACGGTGGTGTGGATGGACGCGTTTGTGACGGCGTTCAGCCTGCCGAACCTGTTTCGCCGGCTGCTGGGCGAAGGGGCGTTGACGGCGGCGTTTGTGCCGACGCTGCAGGCGGAGCTGCAGGCGCGGGAGCGGGCGGGAGCGTTTGCGGTGCTGAGCAACGTGGCGAGCTGGCTGCTCGTCGTGACGCTCGGGCTGGTGGGGCTCGCGATGCTGGTGTTCATGCAGGCGCGGCAGGTGACGTTCGACGATCCGAGCTGGTATGCGGTGGCGGAGCTGAGCGTGTGGCTGTTTCCCTACATGGTGTTCGTGTGCGTGGCGGCGACGTTCAGCGCGGCGCTGCATGTGCTCGGGCGTTTCACGGAGCCGGCGCTCTCGCCGATCTGGCTCAATCTCGCGATGATCGCGTCGCTGGGTGTCGCGGCGACGGCGTGGGTGGCGGACGAGAAGGCGAAGGTGGCGTGGCTCTGCGGCGGGGTGCTCGTGGGCGGGTTCCTGCAGATGATGGTGCCGGCGGCGGTGCTGATGCGGCTCGGCTGGCGGCCGCGGCTCGATCTCACGGTGTCGGAGCCGGTGCGGGAGATCGCGCGGCTGATGGCGCCGGGGCTGATCGGCACGGCGATCTACCAGGTAAACGTGTATGTCTCGCGGTTGTTTGCGTTCGAGGTGGAGCGCTCGGCGGCGACGCTGATGTTTTTCGCGAACCGGCTGATGGAGCTGCCGATCGGGGTGTTTGCGATCGCGGTGGCGACGGTCGTGTATCCGCTGATCGCGCGGCACGCGGCGGCGCGGGACTTCGTGGCGATGGCGGACGATTACCGCAAAGGGCTGCGGTTGATCCTGCTGATCAACATCCCGGCGGCGGCCGGCCTCGCGGTGCTGAGCGAGCCGATCGTGCGCGTGTTGTTCGAGCGCGGACGCTTCACGGCGGCGGACACGCAGATGATGGCGCCGCTGCTGGCGCTGTTTGCGCTGGGCATGCCGTTTTTCGCGGTGACGAGCCTGATGACGCGGGCGTTCTACGCGGTGCGCGACATGCGGACGACGGTCCTGTGGGCGGGAGTGAGTTTCCTCGTGAACCTCGGGGCGAGTCTCGTGCTGATGGGGCCGCTGAAGGCGCCGGGCCTCGTGCTCGCCAGCACGCTCGCGGTGCTCGTGCAGACGGCCGGACTGCAGTTTGCGCTCACGCGCCGGCTGCCGGCGATGGAGTTTACGCAGCTGCGGGGAACGCTGGTGAAAATCCTGCTCGCGGTGGCGCTGATGGCGGGCGTGCTCGTGGTGGCGCGGCGGCTCAGCGTCGGGCTGCTGAGTCAGCGCGCCGGTGACTGGCTCGCGATCGCGGGCCTGATCCCGATCGGCGTGGCGGTGTATGCCGCGGCGTTGTGGCTGCTGCGGATCGAAGGCCGCGAGGAACTGGTGGCGGTGGTGAAGAAGGTGCGCGGCCGTCTCGGCTGACGGGCACACGGGCGATGAAGTTCAAGGCCGACTGGTTTCTCATCGGGATGATCGGCGCGACGGCGCTGGCGTGGGCGTTTCCCGGCCCGGGAGCGACAGGCGGGTGGTTGCAGCCGGAGCTGACGACGAAGGGCGGGGTGGCGCTGATTTTCTTCCTGCATGGGCTGACGCTCTCGTTTGCGGCGCTGCGCGCCGGCGCGCTCAACTGGCGGCTGCATGTGCTGGTGCAGGCGTGCACGTTTCTGCTGTTTCCGCTCATCGGGCTGGCGCTCGCCGCGGCGCTGGCGGGGCGGGCGTCGCCGGAGCTGATCCTCGGGTTTTTCTTCCTGTGCGCGCTGCCCTCGACGGTGTCGTCCTCCGTGGCGATGACGGCGGCGGCGGGCGGGAACGTGGCGGGCGCGGTGTTCAACGCCACGCTGTCGAGCCTCGTCGGCATCGTGCTCACGCCGCTGTGGGTGGCGTGGGTGATGCAGACCAGCGGTGAGATGCGGCCGATCGGGCCGGTGATCGTCGATCTGCTGAAGTGGCTGGTGCTGCCGCTGACGCTGGGGCAGCTGCTCCGGCCCTGGCTCGGGGCGCTGGCGCAGCGGCACAAGCCGAAGATCGGCACCGTGGACCGGCTGACGATCCTGATGCTCGTCTACACCTCGTTCTGCGACTCGTTCAAGGAAGGCCTCTGGGCGAAGCACGGCGCCGGGCAGCTGATCGGCGTGACACTGCTGTGCGGCGGATTGTTCGCCCTCGTGCTCTGGGCGACGGCGAAGCTGGCGGGTGCGCTCGGGTTCCGGCGCGAGGACCGGATCGTGGCGATCTTCTGCGGGTCGAAGAAGACCCTGGCCTCGGGGGTGCCGATGGCGAAGTTGATCTTCGGGACGCATCCGGCGATGGGCGTGATCCTGCTGCCGCTGATGATCTATCACCCGCTGCAGCTGATCGTCGGCGGGATTCTGGCGCAGCGGTGGGGAAACGAGACGCGCGCGCCGGGAAAGTGAACGCGGGGCGGGTTGCGTTCGGGCGGCGGCTGGAAACGTTCTCCCGATGGAAAACTCCCCGGCGGCGATCGAGGTGAAACGCAATCCGGGTGCCTTGCGTTTCGAGGCGACGGTCGACGGGCATCTGTCCGTTGCGGACTACGAGCTGCACGACGGCACGATGGTGCTGACGCACACCTTTGTGCCGCCCGCGCTGCGGGGCCGCGGCGTGGCGGAGAAGCTGGTGCGGGCCGCGCTCGCGCATGCGCGCGAGGCGAAACTGCGGGTGGATCCCGCGTGTTCCTACGTGGCGACCTTCATCCAGCGGCATCCGGAGTATCAGCCCCTGCTGGGCTGAACGCCGGACGCGCGCTCACTCGTCGTCTTCGTCGTCGCCGCGGCGTTTCTTGCCCTCGCCCTCGGCCTTGGGGATCTCGTTGTCGGTCTTGAGGACGAGCACGGGGGTCTTCGTCTTCACCCACACGTCGGCTTCCTTGAAATACTTCGCGGCGACGTTCTCCAGCGCCTCGCCGACGGTTTTCACCGGGAGGAGGCGGCCCTTCTTGGAGGCGTTGAAATCGTAGGCGCCGCGGAAGATGCGCTCCTGCGTGGTGGCGACGCTCTCGTTCTCGGGGATCTGCAGCACCCAGCCCACGAAGTCGTGCTTCGGCATCTTGCCGTCGGGGTCGCTGACGAGAAAGACGAACTGCTTCTTCACTGCCGGCGGCTTCTCCTCGTCGCCACCTTCGGGCTGCGCGGCGATGTTGAGTTCCTCGATGACGCGACGCAGGACCGCCGGGGAGATTTCGTTCTTTTTCAGGATCTCGGCGACCTTGTTGACCTCGATTTTCGGCATGGTGTTTTGCGAGTGAGCGGCCACGAATGACCGTGATGAGCAGCGATGTAAAGGTCGCCGGCGGCGACGAGTGGTTCGATGTGGTGAACGAGCGCGACGAGCCCATCCGGCGCGCGACGCGGCGTGAGGTGCACGCCAACGGCTGGTGGCATCGCGCGGTGCACATCCTCGTCTTCGACGCGGTGGGACGCGTGTTTCTGCAGAAGCGGTCGATGCTGAAGGATCTTTCGCCGGGGCTTTGGGATTCATCGTGCTCGGGGCATCTCGATGCCGGCGAGGACTACGACGCGGCGGCGGTGCGCGAGCTCGGCGAGGAGATCGGCGTGCGGCTGGCGCCGGGCGAAGGGCCGGCGCGGTGGTTCCGGATCGATGCGTGCGAGCCCACGGGCTGGGAGTTCGTGTGGGTGTATCGGCTGCGCTACGACGGGCCGATCGAGGTCGACCCGAAGGAAATCCAATACGGCGAATGGGTGTTGCCGGCCGAGGTGACGCGGCGCGTGGCGGCGCGGCCGGAGGAATTTTGCCCGTCGTTCAAGCTGCTCTGGCCGATGGCGGTGGCGCGGCTGGCGCAGGGGAGTTGAGGCCGGAAGGGCGGGAGGCGGTTCCGCGGCGGCGGCGGATGCAGCGGCGAGCGTGCTTCTCAGCCGAGCGGAGTCGTCGGGGCGCCCCGATTTCCGGGCGGAAATCGCGTTGACCGCGGGAGCGGTCGCGGATGCTTTTTTCGGCGGTGACTCTACCCCGTCCCACCTCCCACGCGGCGCTACGGCGTGTCCGCCTGAAACGATTCAGCTGGCTCGCGCTTGGGCTCGTGCTGGCCGCGGGCGCGACGGTGCGCGCGGCCGAGGCGAAGGCTGCGGATCCCAGCGCGCCGGTGAGCTACTGGAAACAGGTGCGGCCGATCTTTCAGGCGCATTGCCAGGGCTGCCATCAGCCGGCGCGCGACAAGGGCGGCTACGTGATGACGGATTTTGCGCGCCTGCTCGCGGGTGGCGACAGCGGGCACAAGGCGATCGTGGCGGGCAAGCCGGGCGAGAGTGCGCTGCTCGAGTCGATCACGCCGCAGGACGGCGAGGCGGAGATGCCGAAGGACAAGGCGCCGCTGCCGCCGCACGAGCGCGAGTTGATCGCGAAGTGGATCGAGCAGGGCGCGGCGGACGACACGCCGGCCAATGCGGTGCAGCGGATCGATGCGGCGCACCCGCCGGTGTATCAGCGGCCGCCGGTGGTGACGTCGCTGGATTTTTCGCCCGATGGAAAGCTGCTCGCCGTGGCGGGATTTCACGAGGTGCTGCTGCATCACGCGGACGGCTCGGGAATCGTGGCGCGGCTGGTGGGGCTGGCGGAGCGCGTGCAGGCGGTGCGTTTTTCGCCCGACGGTTCGCGGCTCGCGGTGGCGGGCGGGCTGCCGGCGCGGATGGGTGAGGTGCAGATTTGGGATGTGGCGAAGCGGGCGCTGACGCTGTCGTTTCCCATCGGCTACGACACGGTGTATGGCGTGAGCTGGTCGCCGGACGGGAAGCGGGTGGCATTCGGGTGTCCCGACAACACGGTGCGCGCGATCGATGCGGAGAGCGGCGAGCAGGTGCTGCAGCAGGGGTCGCACAACGACTGGGTTCTCGACACGGTCTTCAGCGCGGATGGGTCGCACATCATGTCGGTCGGCCGCGACATGAGCACGAAGCTCACGGAGGTGGAGACGCAGCGGTTTGTGGACAACATCACCTCGATCACGCCCGGCGCGCTGCGCGGCGGGCTGCATGCGATCGCGCGGCGGCCGGGTCGCGACGAGGTGCTGATCGGCGGCGCGGACGGCGTGCCGCAGGTGTATCAGGTGTTTCGCAAGACGGCCCGGCGGATCGGCGACAACGCGAACCTGCTGCGGAAGTTTCCGGCGTTGGAAGGGCGGATCTTTGCGGTCGATTACAGCGCGGACGGCAGGCTCATCGCCGCCGGGAGCAGTTTCAACGGCCGCGGGGCGGTGGCGATCTACACCGGCGAGTTCGACTCGCAGATTCCCGAGCTGCTCCTGAAGGCCTACGCCGGCAAGATCGCGAGCGCGTATACCGACGCGGAGAAGGCGGCGATCGAGGAGTTCACGACGAAGGAAGTGCGGCGCGTGGCCGAGGTGACGTTCGCGGGCGGCGTGTATGCGGTGACGTTTTCGCCCGAGGGCGCGACGCTTGCGGTGGCGGGCGAGGATGGGCGCGTGCGTCTCCTGCGGACCAGCGACGGCGCGGTGGTGAAGGAGTTTGTGCCGGTGCCGCTCGCGCCGCGCGTCGCGACGGCGAGGGGAGGGGATGAGTAGGGAGGGCGGAAACCGGAGACCGGAAACTGGAGACCGGGGTATTGAGGCGGTGAAATTTTTGAATCGGGAAACGTATGGAAACTATCGGATGTGAGGGTCGCGGCGGAACGGCGGGGCGCAGGTGGGGGCGCGTGCTGGCGTGGCTCTGCGTGGCGCTGGCCGGAGGTGGGGCGGCCCGGGCGGCGACGGCGATCAATCCCGCGATGGCGCTGGCGGTGAAGGAGGAGTTGCCGGCCGGAGCGAAGGTCGCGGCGCTCGACGTTTCACCGGCGCAGGTGCGGCTGCAGGGCTGTTACGATGCGGTGCAGGTGCTGGTGACGGCGCGGCTGGCGGACGGCACGGTGGTGGATGCGACGCGGCTCGCGCGCTTCGAGCTTGCCGGCCAGGTGGCGGCGGCGACGGCGCAAGGTCGGATCGATCCGCTCGGCAACGGCCGGGCGGAGCTGCGGGTGTCGCTCGCGGGCGCGACGGTGCGGGTGCCCGTCGAGGTAGCGGGCTACGATCCGCAGCAGAAGGTCGATTTCATCCGCGACGTGAATCCGGTGCTGAACCAGCTCGGTTGCAGCATGGGCGCGTGCCACGGCTCGAAGGACGGCAAGGGCGGCTTCAAGCTCTCGCTGCGCGGCTACGATCCGATCTTCGATGTGCGCTCGCTGGTCGACGACCATGCGGGGCGCCGGGTGAACTTCGCCTCGCCGGACGACTCCCTGATGCTGCTGAAGGCCACGGGGGCGGTGCCGCACGAAGGCGGGCAGCGGACGAAGTTCGACGACAAATACTACCGGATGCTCCGCGCGTGGATCGCGGACGGAGCGAAGCTGAATCTCACGACGCCGCGCGTGGCGAAGATCGAGGTCACGCCGAAGGATCCGGTGCTGCAGGCGATCGGTTCGAAGCAGCAGATGCGGATTGTGGCGACGTTTGCGGACGGCACGACGCGGGACGTGACGGCGGAGGCCTTCATCGAGTCGGGCAACCAGGATGTGGCGATTACGGACAAAGGCGGGATCGTGGCGACGCTGCGCCGCGGCGAGGCGCCGATTCTCGCGCGCTACGAAGGCGCCTACGATGCGACGACGGTGACCGTGATGGGCGATCGCAGCGGCTTCGCGTGGCGCGAGCCGGAGAAGTGGAACCGGATCGACGAGTTCACGGCGGCAAAGTGGCGCCGGATGCAGATCCTGCCCTCGGAGTTGTGCAGCGATGAGGATTTTCTGCGGCGCGTGCACCTCGACCTCACCGGGCTGCCGCCGGGGCCGGAGGACGTGCGGGCATTTCTCGCCGATGCGCGGCCGACGCGGCAGAAACGGGAGGCGGTGATCGATCGGCTCGTGGGCAGCGAGGCGTATCTCGAGCACTGGTCGAACAAGTGGGCGGATCTCCTGCAGGTGAACCGGAAGTTTCTCGGCGAGGAGGGCGCCAAGTTGTTCCGCGACTGGATCCACGCCGAAGTGGCGGCCAACACGCCCTACGATCAGTTTGCGCGGAAGATCATCACGGCCACCGGCTCGAACCGCGAGAACCCGGCGGCGAGCTACTACAAGGTGCTGCGGACGCCGACGGAGACGATGGAGAACACCACGCACCTGTTTCTCGCGACCCGGTTCAACTGCAACAAGTGCCATGACCATCCGTTCGAGCGCTGGACGCAGGACAACTATTACCAGCTCGCGGCGTATTTCGCGCGCGTCGACCTGAAGCGCGATCCGCAGAGCGGCAACAAGACCATCGCCGGCACGGCAGTGGAAGGTGCCAAACCGCTCTACGAGATCGCCTACGACAAGGATGACGGAGAGGTGACGCACGACCGCACCGGGCAGGTGACACCGCCCGAGTTTCCCTACGCGGCGGCGTTTGGCCGGAAAAAGGAAAAGCCCAGCCGGCGCGAGGAGCTGGCCGATTGGATGACGTCGGCGGACAACCGTTATTTCGCTTCGAGCTACGTGAACCGCACCTGGGGTTATCTGATGGGCGTGGGGCTGATCGATCCGCTCGACGATATCCGGGCCGGCAATCCGCCCTCGAATCCCGAGCTGCTGACGTGGCTCGCGCAGGAGTTCGTGCAGTCCGGCTTCGACGTGCGCGCGCTGCACCGGCTGATCGCGAAATCGCGCACGTATCAGCTGTCGGTCGCGACCAACAAGTGGAATGCCGACGACCGCGTGAACTACTCGCATGCGATGGCGCGCCGGCTGCCGGCGGAAGTGCTGCTGGACTCGGTGTGGAAGGTTACCGGCTCGACGCCGAAGCTTCCCGGCGCGAAGCCGGGCACGCGTGCCGCACAGCTGCCCGATGCGGCGGTCGATGTGGCCGGCGGGCTGCTTGCGACGCTCGGTCGGCCGCCCCGCGAGTCGGCATGCGAGTGCGAGCGCAGCAACGATCTCGGACTCGGTTCGGTCATGGCGCTGTTGAGCGGGCCGGCGGTGTCGGAGGCGATCAACGATCCGAAGAACGCGCTGGCGAAGCTGGCCGCCGAGGTGAAGGACGACCGGGCGTTGGTGGACGAGATTTTCCTGCGGACACTCAATCGCAGCGCGACCGAGAAGGAGATCGTGGCGACGCTGGAGACATGGCGGGCGCTCGATGGCGAGCATGCCCGGCTGACGCAGCATAAGGCGGAGCGCGAGAGCTGGTGGGCGCCGATCCAGCAGACCAAGGAGGTCGAGCGTGCCGCGGCGGTCGTGGCGGCACGGAAAGCGGTCGAGGCGCGGATCGCCGAGATCGCGCCGGAGGTCGCGAAGGCGGAAAAACAACGCGCGGATCGCATCGCGGCGGCGACGACGGAACTCGGGCGCTATGGGCAGGCGGCCGAGGCGCGCGCCGCGGATTGGGAGAAGTGTCTGGACTCGGATCGGTTGAAGACCGGCTGGCACGCGCTGGACATCAAGGTCGCGCGGGCGAATGGCGGCGTGATGTTGAAGCGGCTCGACGACGGCTCGTATCTGGCATCGGGCCCGGCGCCCAACCTCGTGGACTACACCATCGTCGGCGACACGAACCTGGAGAAGATCACCGGCGTGATGCTCGAAGTCTTGCCCGACGAGAGCCTGCCGAATTTCGGGCCGGGGCGGTCGGGCGGAAACTTTGTCTTGTCGGAGCTGGTGATGAAGTGGTCCGACAAAGGCGCGCGTCGGGCGCAGGTGGATCTCGAGGTCGCGGACGCGCGGGCGGATTTCACGCAGGCGCAATACAGCGTGAAGGAAGCGGTGAACGGAAAGTCCGACGGCACACGCGACGGCTGGGCGGTCGGCGGCAAGGTCGGCGAGCCGCACTATGCGCGGTTCGCGTTCAAGGAGCCGGTGGGTGGCGCGGGCGGAATCTCGCTCACGTTTATCCTCCAGCACCGTTTCCGCGAGGGCCTGTCGATCGGGCGCTTCCGCCTGTGGGTCACGACGTCGGGCGATCCGTTGGAACTCGGCGTGCCCGAGGATGTGCGGGTGGCGTTGCAGACGCCGGCGGAGCGGCGAAGCGAAATCCAGGCGACGGCGGTGGCGGCCTTCCGGCGCGGCACCGATGGCGGACTGCTTGCGCGGCAGCAGACGCTGGCGAAGGCGAAGCAACCGCTGGCCGAGGATCCGAAACTGAAAGAATTGAAGGCTGCGCTCGCGCAGGCGGAGCAGCCGGTGGCGATCGACCCCAAGCTGGCGCAACTGCGGAACGATGCGGAGCTGAGCGAGCGTCAGATTGCAAACCGCCGCCTCACCGGCGCGCAGGATCTTGCGTGGGCGCTGATCAACACGCCGGCGTTTCTCTTCAACCGCTGACGCCGCCGGCCTCCCCGCGACGCCCGACCGATCCTCACCTTGTTTTTCCCCAACCCACAGCGAAAGGAATTCCCATGATACGCCTGCCCGGTGGCTTCAACACGGACCTCTGCGACACCCATGCCAAGCTTACGCGGCGCGATCTCCTGCGGCTGGGCGGCTCGAGCATCCTCGGGCTTTCGCTCGGGCAGCTGCTCAATCTCAAGGCCAACGCCAATCCCGCCGCGGCGACGAAGGGCGGCCCCGGCTGGGGCAAAGCCAAGAGCGTGATCATGGTCTACCTGCAGGGCGGACCGTCGCATATCGATCTGTGGGATCCGAAGGAAAACGTGCCGGACAAGATCCGCAGCGCCTTCAAGCCGATCCCGACGAAGATTCCCGGCGTCAACTTCACCGAGATCATCCCGCAACTCGCGAAGGTGAACGACAAGTTCACCATGATCCGGTCGATGAGCTACACGCCGAACGGGCTCTTCAACCACACCGCGGCGATCTACCAGATCATGACGGGCTACACGACGGACAAGGTGAGCCCGTCGGGCCAGCTCGAGCCGCCGAACGCGAAGGATTACCCGAATTTCGGCTCCAACATCGTGCGGCTGAAGCCGGCGACGGAGCCGATGCTGCCCTTCGTCATGCTGCCGCGGCCGCTGCAGGAATCCAACGTCGTCGGCAAGGGCGGCACGGCGGGCTTCCTCGGCAAATCGTTTGACCCCTACACGCTGTATCCGGAAGGCGACGACATGGACATGGAGAAGATGAGCCGCATCCGGACGGACGATCTCAAGCTGCCGCAGGAGGTGTTTGCGATGCGGCTGGAGCGGCGGGCCAAGCTGCGCGAGGCGATCGAGCAGGCGATGCCGGACATCGACAAGGCGACGGCGAACTACAACCTCGACGAGTATTACCAGCGGGCGCTGAACCTCATCGTTTCGGGCCGCGCGCGCGATGCCTTCGACCTCGGCCGGGAGTCGGAAAAACTCCGCGACCGCTACGGGCGGAACACGTTTGGCCAGAGTCTGCTGCTGGCGCGTCGTCTGGTGGAGGCCGGCACGCGGGTGGTCGAGGTCATCTGGCCCAAGGTCGCCAACTCCGACAATCATTCGTGGGACCATCACGTGGGCCTGACGGAGCGGATGAAAGGCAAGTCGGGCCCGATGCTGGACCAGGGACTCAGCGCGCTCTTCGAGGATCTCGACCAGCGCGGACTGCTGAGCGAGACGCTGGTCGTGGCGCTCGGCGAGTTCGGCCGCAGTCCGGAGCGCGGGGTGAGCACCTCGTGCAACAACAATAGCGCCGACGGGCGCGATCGCTGGCCGTATTGCTACACAAGCATCGTGGCGGG
>JACCEC012340074.1_pt1 | contig 46911 bp, 50 predicted proteins | sample 7450121 | NCBI WGS metagenome assembly JACCEC01 (sample SAMN15323455, study PRJNA562643) | freshwater metagenome | isolation source: river surface water | place: USA:Blue River Watershed | collected 2017-08-18 | reverse complement strand
TTTTTACCTGAACACATGTACTTAACCGAATCTGATACAACTCTTTTAACATCTTCTTTTTTACCACTAAATATTGCACATTGAATTCTTTGTTCAAGAATAAGTCCTTCTTCCATACCATATTGTAATTCACATTGTCTTTTTAATTTATCAATATCAACTTCTGAATTAACTTCTGTTAAATTACACCAATGAGTAGCTGATATTATTATTATCCCTTTTCTATATTTAAATTCCGCATGTACAGGTTGTGTATAACGTCTATTACTATTAGGAGTTCCTTCTGATATTAATCTTACTTCTGTTTTTTCAGATTTTTCTCCACTAAATGATTCAACTATTTTTGCATTATTCAAATTTATTTCATATATTTTTGTACCACTCATGTTAGAAAAATTAATATCTATTAATTCATCTTTACTCATATCTCCAAGATTTTTTAATATAGGATAATCAGATTTTATTATATTACTCTTTTTACCCTTCATATTAAATAATCCTGATGTTGTTTCACTTTTAATATTTATAGGTGATTTAAAATCCATTCTATATTTATCCCAATTATTAAATAAAGCACCCATCGAAAAATCACCTACTACAATATTACATCCTTTTCTTGTCATTACATTTACTAGTTTAAAGACTAGTAATGTTGTTTCATCGTCACAAAACTTCTCTCCATTATGACATTCCGAACAACACTTAAAATCAAAAAATACTTTGGTTTTACCATCATTTATATAATTTTTTATCGTTTTATATATCATATTATCTGTTTCTTTATTATTCCTTATCACATAATATAAATCCTTTAATTGTTTATAATTTATATTTGTATAATATGTATTTGCATTGTTACTTAATTCAGAAGTATCATATGGAGAACCATTTGTTATTGAAATTACACAAATATTATCTAATTTTACTTCTTGTTCTTCAACTTTAGGTTCTTCAACTTTAGGTTCTTCAACTTTAGGTTCTTCAACTTTAGGTTCTTCAACTTTAGGTTCTTCAACTTTAGGTTTTTCAACTTTAGGTTCTTCAACTTTAGGTTCTTCAACTTTAAGTTCTTCTACTTTAAGTTCTTCTACTTTAGGTAGTTCATCGTTTTTAATAAAATCTGCCATTTTTATATTATATTTATATAAATTTTTTTCTTTAAGTAATCAATTTAATTAATTTTAGTTTATAATTAAAAAAATATTATACAAATTAATTTTAGAATAATAATAATGCCAAAAAAAAATAATATTATGAAAAAAAAAATGTTAAATAGAAACAAAAATAATAATATCAGAAAAAAAAAAATGTTAAATAGAAATAATAAAAATATTAATTTTAATAAAAATAGAAAAAATAATAACAAGAAGAATAATAATAAAATAAAAAATAAAAATAAAAATAAAAATTCTGATATATTATTATTACATAATATTAATCTAAATGATTTAAATTTTGCTCTTATTTTTGTTTGTCATTCCGAAGAAATTGTTAAGAATTGTTTATTAAAATTTCCTGGTTCTTATATTTTATTTGTTGGTCAAAATAAATGTAAAATTATTAATGATAATATTATAATTGTTCGCGATTTACAATATAATATAGAACATTATCCATTATTACTTACTTTTACAGCATGGTATGCTATTTCTAAAAATAATTTATATAAAGACAAAGATTATTTATGTATTTTTGAATATGATGTTATATTTAATGAAGAATTATTAAAAAATATTAATTTAACTATTGAAAATAATCAACCAAAATGCATATCATTTTTAAAAAATTTAAATGGTGTTCATTTTAATATTGATATAAATGTTAATAATATTTGTTTATTTACAAAAAATAATAATTATAATATTAATAATACATGGTTTGCTACTACAAATCATTGTTTAAAAAGAGATTTATTAAATGAATTTGTTGATTGGTATTATCCTCAATGTATAGATAATTTAATGCATTTAGATAGAAATAAAATACCATGGTATCATGAAAGATTATTTAATGTTTATTTATATGAAAAATTAATTGATGATCATTTATCATTAGAAAAAAATAATATTTTAATTTATTTACCAGGTTTAAAACATATATTTAATAATAGTCATAATAATAATATTACAAATATAACAAATCGTTTTATAAAAGTTAATCATAATGCAGGATTTTTTTCATGTTGTTCTGTAAGATTAGATAATATTATTAATGGATTTAATAAATATAATCATTTACCTTATTTTGTTGATAGTTCAGAACAATTTAATTGGTATAAACCAGAAAATTTTATAAATAGTGATATAACTTATTCTTATTTTAAAAATATACCAAATTACACAAATAGTATTAAATATTTAAAAAATATTGATTATAAAGAAAACTATCAATATTCTATATACAAAAATCTTGATTTTGAAAATATTAATCTTTTTATTCAAAAATACTTTTCATTATCTGATGAAATTTTAAAAATAAAAGATGATATTATTAAAAAATATAATATTAATTTTGAAAATATTTGTGTATTATTTTATAGAGGTAATGATAAAAGTACAGAAGTTAAATTACCTAATTATAATGATTATTTGTTATGGGGGCAAAAAATTCTTGATTTAAATCCTAATATTCAATTTCTTATTCAAAGTGATGAAACAGAATTTATAAAACATATGACGAATTCTTTTAAAAATAACATAGTATTCAATGATGAAATTCGTCATATGTCTAGATGTAAAAATACTGTTGACAAAATTAATGTTTCTAATAATTTTGAATTTTCTAAAAAATATTTAGCTATTACATATATTATGTCTCAATGTAAATATTTAGTATTTGGTAGTGGAAATTGTTCTATTTGGATTGTATTTTATAGAGGAAATTCTCATAATATAATTCAATTTTTAAATGGAAAATGGTATGATACTTTATAAATTTTTAAAGTAAATAACATGAGGTTGATTATCACACATCTCTCAAGAAGATCTAGGAGTAATTTATTATATTTTAAATTATATAAAATTAATATAATAAAAATTGATATTATATATGCAAAATATTAAAAATATTTTATAGTTTTTTATAATTATAAATTATTATAAAAATAATAACAATAACATTAACAATAACAATAACAATAACAATAAAAACAATAATTATTATTTTAAGTTTATTATTAATAAAAATATATTAATATTATTTTAGAATAAGAATGCCACCTAAAAGAAATTTTAGAAAAAAAAATATTAATAAAAAAAATATATTAAACAGAAAAAAAAATAAACCAAATAATAAAAATAGACTAAATAAAAATAATAAAAATAGACTAAATAAAAATAATAAAAATAGACCAAATAAAAATAAAAAATTATTTTTACCTTTAAAACATTTTGATTTAAATACAAAATTAGAAATATTTTATAATTATATCAAAAATTATAATTCTAAAGAAATTATTCCAGAATATGAATTAAAAGAAAATAATTTTATTAATCAAATGATTGAACAAAAAAATAATAATTCTATTTTACAACCTGAAATATTTGATAAAATACTTATTATTATTGCTTGTCATATTAATGAAAATTATAAATTAGAAACATTAATTAATAATTATAAATATTTTAAAGATTTTAATATTATTATTATAAATACTTCTGGACTTATTTTAAATGATAAAGTTAATTTATTTTGTATAGAAAATAATATTAAATATTTTGAAGTACCTAATGAAGTTCTTGTTGATTTTGGTAAATGGTATTATGTATTAAATAACTTTGATTATTCTATTTATGATTATATTGTTTTTTCAAATGATTCTATTTATTTAACATATAATATAAATCATTTTTTTAATTTAATAATTGAAAATAAATGTGAAATTTATGGATATAATGATTCTTCTCAATGTAATTATCATATTCAATCTTATTTATTTAGTATTAAAAAAGATAGTATTTATAAATTTATTAATCATATTGAATTAATCAAACCTATTGTTATAGAATATAAAGATTTAATTCCTAATACTGAATTAAAAATGTCAAATTTATTCGAAAAAAAAGATTGTTTCCTAAAAATTGCTTTCATCGAATCTAATCATAAACAAAATATATCATTTTCTAATGATTCTCTTTACAAAAAATTATTTGATTCTAACCTTTATCCTATTATTAAATTAAGAAGATTAGCTCAATTATAATTTATTTTTATTTTTTATTTTTTATTTTTTATTTTTTATAATTTTTTGTATATTTAATTAGTATTAACATTAAAACTAAAAACTATTGTTGATTTTAGATATTCTATTTCTTTATCTAAAAACATTATGTTCAATTTTAATTCTGACATCTTTTGAATGATAATAAATTCTTCTTTATTATCAAAACTAAAATAATAATCTCCATATATTCTCTCATAATGATCACTTATTTGATTTATTATTTTTACATAATATTTAAAAATATCATATATAAATTGTTGTATAATAATATCATCTGTTAAATTAGCAAAGAAATTCGAATGTTTTTCTTTAAATCTATTTTTATATTCCTCAAATTTGTCCTTACTCTGAAAATTTACCCAATTTACTATACTTTGATTTTTTATTGATTCTTCATTAAACATTCTTATTTTTTTTAAATAATCATGTACACCATCACATGTTGTATTCAATTTATCTATCTTCTTATTTAATTTTTCATATGAATATTCTTCAGGACGTGTATATGAACTAAACATCAATGTTGTTTCCATTTTTACGTAAAATATCGCTTTGTTAAATTATTAAAATTTACTTTTTATTATATATTAAATTATTACTTTTATTATCTATTTTATTTCAATTTTTTTATATTTTTTACGTTAATGTTTTTATTATATTCAAAATCAACTATTTATTACAATATAAATAAGCTATTCCTACTATCACAAAAGATGATATCATACTTATCATATTCTCTGGATTCAAATAATCATACTCAAACTCTATTATATCTAATGCATGATTTATACTTTTATACAAATCATTTTGCAATTCCATATTCGCTAAAAAATTAGAACACCTTTCTAAACTATTCTTTGCTTCTGTTGTAAAACGTTTATCTGTTAATGTAAATGTTATTTGATTATTCATCTTTCTGTCACATGCATTAGTTAATACCATCACATTTACACTTAAATTATTGAAATATATTGATACTGTGTTATCAGTAGATTTTTTATTTTTATTTTTTGAAAAAATCATCATATAATCAAAAAAATTATTATCTTTATTGACTAAATCAAAATTTTTTTTCAAATAATTATATGCATTCATAAAACATTCTTTTGCTCTTCCATATTCTTCTATTGTATAAAAAATCAATCCAGATTTTATATAATTTATATAAATATTCGAAGATTTTCCTCTATATACTATCTCTACTATTAAATCATCATCAGCTCTCTGTTTAATTCTTTCTGCTGATTCTATTTTTAGATTTTTACTCCTTTCTAATATTTTTTGTTCCATTTTTTATTTCCGTTTTATAAAATATTAAATATTATATATTTTTATCCATTTTTTTTTAAGTTAATTTTATTTTTACTCAAAAATATATATGTATTAAATTAAATAAAATTAAATTAAATTAAAATGTGAAGCCGTTATTAAAGTTCCTAATATTACATTCTCATTATTGATTATTACTTTTGTTTTATCTAAATTATAATCTATTATTGAATCACATTCCGGACAACATAATTCTTTTTTATTATCCATTGTCATTTTATTAATTTTATGATTTTCAAAACATTCTTTACAAAATATATGATTTTCTGATTTTTTACATAATCTTACTATATTTTTTATATTTAATTTTATTTTACATGTATTACAGAATTGACCAAAGTCAATTTTCTTTGTTGTCTCTCTCCTAGCTATTTTCATTTTATATTTTTAAGTCTATTTATATTATTAAATTATATTTTTTATTTTTATTATTTCTTACTCATTTTTTTCGACTTAAATAAATTTTTATAATATTATAAAAAATATTAATCTTTTAAATTTAAAAAAATAATAATGATATCAAAAACACAATTAATATTAATTATTTTACAAATAGTATTTATTCTTCAAACTGTTTATTCTAAATCTATTGAAGACCCTGTTGCTAGACACGATTCTAATATGTGTGGTACTTATTTATGTAAATCTTTTCCTTTATTTGCTACAGAATATTTAGAGAATGGTTGTGAAGGTGAATTCAAAGAATTTATCAATAATAAAGTATCTGAATCAAAATCAACACAATTATTATTAAAAGAATATTATAATGAAAAAATTAATTTAAAATTAAAAGATTATATAAATAATTCAGTATTATTTGTAATGATTATTGGTGGGATTATAATTTCTTCAACTACTGGTTATTTATATGGTTATTATGAAAATTTACCTAAAAATAAACATGGTATTGATGAATTTTAATTTTAGTTTTAATTTTTTATTAAATGATAAATTAAAACTAATAACTTATTATTGATGATAATTCTCCATTTTCAAATAAAAAAACAGATGAATTAATGCAATTTATTTGATTTATTTTTATTTTTTCATCTTCTGTGTATTTTTCACATAAATGATATTTTATTATATTAAAATTTAAGTTTTTTATATATATCTCAAAATCATTATCATGTATATTCATCTTTAAATAATTATCCATAATATAATTTTCTACTAAATTATGATTGTGTTTAAATGAACCCGGATTAAATTCTAATATTAAATATGGTATATCATTTAATAATGTAAATGTTAATAAATCATTTATTTTATTATCAAAATCTTTAAATAAATTATCATTATTTTCTTTTATATACTCTTTTATAACATTATATTGGTCTGTTATATTTGTTTTTTCTTCTATTTCTATTTTTTTATTTGTAGATGAATCATCATTATCATCATTTAATTTTAATTCTCTTATTTCTCTCGTTTTTATTAATTTTTTCTCTTTAATATATTTATTATCTGTTTCTTTTATTAGTTTTTCTGTTGGACAACCAACACATTCATATCCTTTTTTATAAAATTCATGCAATATTTTTTCTTTTGGTGTTTTTTTTATCGAATTTGTTAGTTCATAATGTTCTCTCGATTTTCTCAATAAATGATGGTCTTCAATTACTTTATAATGTTCAAATATAGAATCAATACTATTTGTATCCAAATCTTTATAATTTAAATTTTGTGCATTAACTGATAATTTATTCATATAATGCATTATATATTTATAACTATATATTGATACAAAAGTACCTACAAATAAAAATATAAAAAACATATATATTTTTAATTTTATATTTAATAGATTATTTTTAACTTTAGAATAATTATTAAAATTTTTATTATTCATTTTTTATTTTTTTCTTATTTTCATTTTTTTATATATAATTTTTTTATATTGATTTTATTAGGAGTTATTAAATTTTATGAAAACAAAATTAAAAACTAAATTAAAAACTAAAAATCTTGTTGATAATAAAGTTGTTCAAGATAATATTGTTAAAAGTGATAAATCATTAACTAAACAAGAAGCATTTAAACTAGAATATCCTTATTATTCTTTATATTATGATTTTAATTTAAAAAAAATAAAAAATATTATAAAAAAATTTAAACCTATTATTTTATATGATTTACCAATTGATTATTATGGTGAAAAATTAGATACATTTAAATTTGATAGTATAAATCAATCTTCAAAAAATAATAAATATTTTTTAATAAAAGAAAATTGGAAAAAATATGAAGAACTTAATTCTTTAACTGATTATTTTTCTGAATTTGTTCGTGTTAAATGTATTTTTGGTTCTTATTTATCTCCTTTCGAATTTTGGAGTAAAAATAAAAAATTTATTATTAATCTTACTCTCAAAAAATATAACCTAATATCTATTCCTAATTTAAGAGATACTATTTATTATAATAATAAATTATGCAATAATTTTCGCATTTCTATTGTTATAACTGTTCTTAATTCTTTTAAACACGAAAGATATCTCGATATTTCAGCTGGTTGGGGAGATAGATTATTAGGTGCTATTTTTTCTGGTGTTAAACGTTATGTTAGTGCTGACCCAAATTTAGCTTTACAACCCTGTTACAATAATATAAAAAATACATTTTTAACTAAAAAACAAAGTGAAAATTTTATAATTTATCCTATGAGTTTTTTAAATATACCTTTGGAAAATGAAGAACCTTTCGATATTGTATTTTCATCACCACCCTTTTTCACTCTCGAAAAATATTCTATGTTTGATATGAATTCAATTACAAATTTTATGGATGAAAAAATTTGGATTAATAATTTTTTTGTAAAATCTCTTGTGAAATGTTACAATCATTTAAAAAAAGATGGTATTATGATTTTATATATGGGAGGTTCCCAAAAAGTTTTTGATAATATGTTCAGATTAAATCAAATTATGAATTATTTAGGAAAAATATATTATGTTGATGAATTAGAAGAAATAAATGGTTCTGGTTCTTATTTAGCTTATAAAAATATTAGAAAAATGTTCGTCTGGAAAAAAATAAACAATGATACCATTACTGATTTACCTAAAATTATTCATAAAAATAAAAAATAAAAAATAAAAAATAAAAATTAATTATTCATAATTTCTGTTATTTTTGCCAAACATCCCAATAATTGTAATTCTGTTGAACATCCATATATTATTCTCTGTTGATAATCCGTTATTAATTTCATTATTTCTATATTTTTCGTTTCAAAATTTTTCTCTATTTTAAACTGTTTTTCATTTTGTGAATAACGACATGCTATTTTAAATAATAATGATATTATATCTGAAGCGGCATATCCTTTCTGATATAAGTCTGATATTATCTTCTGCGAATCTTCATATTTATTTTCTAAACATAAATTAAATATCTTTTCTATTAAGAATGGTTGAGGTTTATCACATATTTTATATACATTTTCCTCATTTATTTCATCATAACAAGTTGATGTTGTTTCCAATATATTTAATCCTGTTCTCAAATCACCATCTGCACTAAATATTATTGCCCTTTTCCCATCTTCTTTTAATCTTTCTATCAAACCTTCATCTTTTGATACTGACTCTATTCTTTCTTTCATCTCTTCATCACTCAATCTTGAATATCTCATTATTACACATCTCGATTGTATCGGTTCTATTATTTTTGTTGATGTATTGCATGCATATACAAATCTTGTTGTATCTGAATATATTTCCATTGTTCTTCTTAAAGCTTGTTGTGCTGCTGCTGTCATACTGTCCGCTTCATCTAATATTACTATTTTATACCTTCCTACAGGCAAATTTATTTTTTTTTGGGCAAATAATTTAATTTTATTTCTTACTACTTCTATACCTCTATCATCACTTGCGTTTAATTCTAATACACAATCTTTATAATTTTCTTCTAATAATTCATTCGCTAAACATAATATTGATGTTGTTTTTCCTATTCCACTCGCACCAGACAATATCATATTGGGTAAATTACCAGATTCAACTATTATTTTTAATCTTTCTATTGTTTCTTTATTACCTACTATTTCATTTAATTTTTTTGGTCTGTATTTTTCAACCCACGGTAAATCTACTTTATTTGTTTCCTCCAGTTTGATATTATCATTTTCTTTAAAATCCATTTTTATTTATTTAATTATTTATTTATATTTATTATTTATTATTTATTCTAATAAACTTTTTTAAGTTTAATTATACTTTAACAATTTATACCTATTTTATATTTATAAAATGATGATATTAATGAAGCTAATTGAATCTTTTCATTAGAAGTATTTGATAATCGATATTCTATATCCGACATATCTACTATTAATTTAACCAAATTATCTGATTTATCATATTTTACATTTTTTATAATCTTTAATATACCCTTTATTATATCACTTAATATATATCCTTTTATTCTTAATATTTTATTTATCTTTTTATATGATTCACATATATTATCATTCATTAATATTTCATATATTCTTTCTATATCACTATTCAATGGTATACCTACATAATTTAATACATCATTCTCATTTATTAATCTATTTTCTACTAATATTTCATTATCATTTTTACTCATTGTATAAATTATCTGTAAAATATTTAATAATCTTCTCATATCACCATTACATATTTCTAACACTATATTCTTAGCTGATTCATCCATATTTATTCCTTCTTTTTTTATTATATTTTCCATATACTCTTTAATCTGTTCTTTCTCTAAATATGAAAATCTAAATTTAGTACATCTCGACTGTAAAGCCGGTATCACCTTATTCACATAATTACAAATTAAACAAAACCTCACATTTTCCGTATACTTTTCTATTATTCTTCTTAATGCAAATTGAGCTTCATTTGTCATTGCATCTACTTCATCTAATATTATCATTTTTACACCTGCATTAAATATCTTCTGTGTACATGCAAACTCTTTTATTTTATCTCTCACCACATTTATACCTCTCTCGTCACTCGCATTTAATTCTAAAACCATTGTTGTTGATAATTCATTATAAATTTTATTTGCAATAGCTCTTGCTGTTGTTGTTTTACAAGTACCAGGTGGACCATAAAAAAGTAAATGTGGAAGATTATTTTTTTCTATAAATTTATTTAAAACATTCATTATTTCATTATGAGCTATAATGTTTTCTACATTTTTTGGACGATATTTCTCTATCCATGGTATACCTTCATCACTCCGTTCATAATTATTCATTTTTTAATGTTTTTATTAATATTATTTTTATACTATTTTAATCTAAATTATTTTAAACTTAAAAAAAATGATTATTTTTTATTTAAATAGTCCTTAAAATAAATATATCTACTAATTATATGTTAATATTAATGTTTATTTAATATGAAATTATCAATAGATTCGATTGCTATTAAAAATTATTATCCACGTTTAATACGTCGTGGATTAGATACATATTTACATTTTCATGATAAAGAAGAAAAAATTATATATAATTCTTTAAATAATAAAATTGAATTATTATCTTATCCTGAGAATTTTGGAAGAATAGCTTTAACACCTCGTTCTTACAAAAAATCAGAAGAAATTGTAATAGAATATCTTCAAAATTATGCCAATTATTTAAAAAATAATGAATTTGGTATTCATATAATTGATTCTGCTATATTTATCGTTTTTAAAAATGATTTTTCAGAAATGATTTTTAGAAGAATAAATTAAAATTTTTTTTTTATAATACGTAAACAAAATTAATAAAAAATTGATAAAATATTAATTAGTTATTTTATTACATTATATTTAATTAAAATTAACTTTAATACGTTTGTACTAAATAATGAAAAAAGAATATCGTATTCATATTGAATTAAAAAATTATGATTATCAAGACAAATTTATTTATGTATTTTCTGATGAATTAAAAGAACAAATTTGTAATTGGTATATCAAAAATACCTTTTATCTAATTGAATCAGAAATTATTGAAAGTATTGATATTTACTATAAAATGGATGGTTTATTTTACGTTTTTATATCATGGGATGAAAATATTCATGGAGAAAATTTACCTACATGTATTGAAAATCTATATAATATTAATAGAATGAATCTTCAAACAATTAAAGTAGGGGACCTTAATTATTATGTTGAACCATCTTTAATTGGTACATATTAAAAAAAATGATTATTTTATTATTTAATATCATTTACATTAATAATTTATAAATAAACACCTAAAAAATGTTAATATATTTTTTAATCCTAATATTTGTATTATTATTTAATAATATTAATGCTGATTTTATAGATCACCATCAGTTTATTGAGAACTCTAAAACTCTTAGTACTTCTAATGATGATGTATTATTAAAAATAGATTTAAATAAATTTACTGGAAATTGGAATGTATTGTACAGTATCAATGATTCTGATAATAAATCTATTAAAAAATGTAATTTAAAGAATTGTAATTCTAGAATTAATAATATTAATAAATGCGAATCTTTTTATTTTTATTTTGATGATTCTCGACAATTCGCATATAAATTTAATAGAAAAAACATTGGTTCAGAAAATATTCATGAAAAATCTGGTTTAATTCATTTGAAAAATAATTCGATTAACCATATTTGGAATATTAAAGATAATAATGATATTAATAATGATTTTTTTCAAATAATTTTATATGTTGATGAAAATTATCATTTTTCTATTGTATCAGATGAACATTTAAAAAGAATTAATATTATTATTAGACCTTCTTTTACTGAAAATATTGAAGAATCATTTATCGATACTATTTTAACTAAAAATAATCTTTCATCTCTTTCTAATTTTGATAAATTATATACTTCTTGTTAATTTTTACTTTTAACTTAATAAAAAATACGAAGTACTTAAAGAAATATTATTAAATATAAAAAGATGAAAGCCCGTTCTATCAACAAAAAAATGAATATGGATAAGATTCTTTATTATAATAATCGTTTTGAAGATTTATATAATAATCTTAATCATATTAATAAAAATTATCAAAAAGATTTTGAATCTTTAGAATATAAAATTGATTTAATTAAAGATGAATATAAATCATTAGTTTATAATAAAAATATTGAAATTATACAAAAAATATTTAACCAATTTATTAAAGATTTTGGATTATTTAAAAAATATAATTTTAATTTTTATTGTGACTATTATCATCTAACATCTTTTTATGATTCTTTTGAAATTAATATTAAATTTTCAGATATTAATAATAAAAATATTAATTTAGAATTAGATATTAAATACCAAAAAGAATTTGATGAAGATAGAGAATTTATCGCTCTTAATAAAGAATTTTTTAATGCTAAATTAATTATGGATAAAAATTATATTGATTTATCTGAAGAATATCATATATTAGAAGATTTATTGTATTTTATTTATAAAAATATTCATACAGAATCTTTTATTAGTATCCTTTATTAATTCTCTTAATATATTATTTACGTTATATATTCACTTAAAAAAATATGATTAATTTTTTCCAAATTATATTAAATTTTAAATTTTATATCAATATTTTTAATAAAAAAAAAATGAATAATACTAATACCAATAAAGGTAAAAATAGTAGTGATTTGACTACTATTTTGAGTAATAGACCAATTATATCAAAACAAGATGTTAGATATCAAGATGAATTAATTGAAAAAGAATTTAAAAAATCAATAAATATTATGTATAATAAATTTTTAAATGCCGATTTTAAATTTTATGATTCGAGTGATGTATATGATATTTTGAATGAATTAAAAAAAAATACCATTAATATAGATTATATTTGTAATAAATTATTAATGATTTATTCTAAAATGTTTAAAATTAAAGATAATAATAAAAGATTTATTGATGCTTTTAAAAATAAAATTATACTTATCAATCTTTCTGGTTTATCTCTTCAAATCCTTATCGAAAAATATACCTTTTCACATAAAATTCTTAATGAAGAATATCAAAGAATTGAATCAGAAAAATATGATTCTTATGATGAAAGATACGATAGAGAAGAAGAAGAGAGGTATGAAAGAGAAAGAGAATTATGTGAGGAATATGGAACAGAAAGTTATGCTCATGCCTGCTATATGAGAGATAGGTCAAGAGCTAAATTTGGAATGTATAATTCTGATTCTGATTATGATTCAGATTATTAGTTTAATTATTTTTTTAAATTTATAATTATATAGTAAAATTATCAAAAATGAGTGAAAGAGAGAAAGAATTATTAAATAAAATCAAGAAATTACATTTAAAGCTTGAATTAGAAACTGGTAATAAATATGAAATTAATATTAAATCTTCTAATAATCCTAATTCTATTATAACTTTCGGTACTTTGAATGATGATATGAATACTAAAAAAAAATATATTATTGAAAATTTAACACATTTTAAAGAACTTGAAGATTCTTATGACTCTTTAGAAGAATTTAAAGATGTAGCTTTACAATATTTTAAAGTAAATAGTATTAAACCGTATTTAAGAATAGATTTAAATAATGGTTTAATAAATTATGGTAAAGAGCGTAGTCAAACAATTGGTAAAATAAGAATTATTGGTTAATAATGATAACGTAAATATATTTTTTATAAAAAAAATGATTTTTTAAATTATAAATATAAATATAATTATATATTTAATAATAATTGTTTTTAATAATAAACACTTAAAAACTATTAATCTTATCTATTCAAAAAATGTTAGATATTGATATTAACATACTCAATAATTTACTCAATCTCGAGGATGATTTTGATAATCTAAATTTATTAGATAAAATCAATAAATTCGATCCAAAAGATTTAGAAATTGATAATATTAATAGTTTGTTTGATTCTGATATTAATAATAATATTTTAAATTCTAAATCATATGATTCTGATATTGATATTGTTAAATCATATGATTATGATAATATTGATAATTTGGATTTAGATTTTAATATTGAAAAAAATAATTTATCTGAATTAAATTCTTCATTACTCAAAATTGAGAATAATAATAGTATTAAAAAAATCAAAAAAAATATTAATTCTTTAAAAAAAAGAAAGAGGAAAATAATAAAAAATGATAATATTGATGATATTATTGAAGATAATGTTAATAATATTAAAAATAAAAACAAAATAAAAACCAGATTAAGATTTTTATATAATTTACAAAATATATGTAAAAATCCCAAATACAAAACTATTGTCACTTTTTTTAATAATTCAGGTATTATTATTTTTAATGTTGAAGATTTTCAGAAAATTATCTTAAAAGATGAATTTAAAGATATTAAACTTTATAGTTTTTACAAAATGTTAACTGTTTATGGATTTTATCGAAATTCTAAAATTAATAATTCTGATAAAAATAAAGATAATATTATTTATATTAATCCTTTATTTACTCAAGAAGATAATGGTAATTATGAAAAAATTAATTGTATAAGACAATCAACTGCAAATAATAAAATAAAAAAAAATATACTAAAAAATATTAATAAAAATCTTGAATTTGAACTAGAATTAGATTCAGATTCATCAGAATCTTTAGAAAAAACGAAGTTATTTAAATATAATAAAGATGATGATGAAGATGATTCATATTCTGAATCTGATAAAAAAAGAAAAAGAAATCAAAAGTATTATATCCGAAAAAAAAAAAATAAAAATAATAAAGATAATAATATTTTTGATATATAATAATTATATTCTAAGTTATTTATTTAAAATATTATTATTATTTATTTATAATTTGATTATTTATTTTAAAAAATGTATAATGATTATAATGATAATAATGAAATAACCTTTGATGATATTAATACTTTGTATTTATCAGATTCACAAAAAAATATTTTATTTTATGATATTTTTATAAAAAATAATATTGTATACTTAATATCTCCTATTTATGATTCTTTTATAACTGATTTTAATGATATAAAAATATTATATAAAAATATTGAACTAAATTTAATTAAAAATTTTAGTAGTTATTCTTTTGAAAAAATATCTATAAGAGGTTATTCTTTATTTGATAATGAAGAAGAAATAATAAATTTAGAAGTTGAATATAAAGAATTAAAAAAAGAATTTAAATTATTAAATTATAAATCTTCATATAATTATTTTTTAACTCAAACTACTCTTTTTAAACATGATTTTGATTTAATTGATATTTTCTATAAATATTATATTAATAATGATGTTGAACAATTCTATTTTTATTATAATGATTTTTTAAATAATTCAAATCCTCATTATAATAAAATTATTAATTTAACTAAATATAAAAAAATTAAATTAATTGAATGGCCTTTCCAATATTGGGATAATTTTAAAGGAAGACATCTTTGTCAAATGGGTCAAGTCAATCATGCACTTTATAAATATGGTAAAGATAATAGTCATTATATGATTTTTAATGATTTAGATGAATACATTTATTTTAATAAAATAAAAGATTATCAATCTAATCAGATTGATGAATACATTTATTTTAATAATAATAATAATAATAATAATAATCAAAAAACTCTTAGAGAATATATCATTATGAACTCAAAAAAAAATAAACATGGTATTTATTTATTTGAAAATTATTGGTCTTTAACTTTAGATACTAAAGTTCCCATTAACTTTCCTGAAAAAATATTAAAAAGTGTAAATTCAGATGGAGAAAATCATCGAACTAAATGTATTGTAAAAACTGATAAAATTAATTTAATGGGTATACATAAACCTCATCATGTTTTAGGAACTACACTTTATAATACTAAAATAGATAATGGTTCTCTTCTACACTTTTGTAATTGGAGTAACCCTGAAAGAATAGTAAATACTCAATATGATTATTTTAAATTAAATTTAATTGAATCTTTAAATTATTATAATAAAAATAAGGAATTAGTATTGAATTATGATTTTAATAATTATAAAAAAGAAATTAAAAAACAAAAAACAAAACAAATAATTTTATCTAGATTTAATGAAAATTTAGATTATTTAAAAGATAATCCTCTTTTATTTAAAGATTATGATATTATTATTTATAATAAAGGTCCAGAAATTAATAATGAATATATTAAAGAAAGATGTAAAATAATTAATCTACCTAATGTTGGAAGATGTGAACATACTTATTTATATCATATTATTGAAAATTATAATAACCTTTATAATTTTAATCTTTTTTTACCTGCTTCTTTTTATAAACATGAAAAAAAATTAGAAATAGTTTTAAGTATACTTACTCAAATGATTAATATCGAATCAGCTAATATTTTTTATAATTATTTATTATCTAAACCTGTTTATGAAGAATTGTATGATTTTACCTTAGATGAATGGGATACAACTGATAAAGAAAATAAAAAATTAAATATTTTAAATGGAGAAAATAATATATTAGAAAAATCACCTATCAGACCTTTCGGAAAATGGTATTTAGAAAATATAGGCGAAAATAAATCAAATAAAGTAAGTACTGAGAGCTCCAGCGCTCTGGCGACCAAGAGAATTAACAAAGTTAATTCTGTAAGTTTTTATGCTATATTTGGTACTAAAAAAGAATCAATTTTAAAATATAATATCGATTTTTATAAAAAATTAATCTCTTTTGTTGATAAACATGTTCATTCAGAAGTTTGTCATTATATTGAAAGAACATGGTGTTCTTTATTTTCAGATTAATCTTATTTATAATTTATTAATTTTTTATTTTTTATTTTTTTCAGTACAATTTATTATTTAATTATATCAATATTAAATATATTAGTAAAGTTATTAAAAATGCAAAATAATTATTCTAAAAAAATAGCTATTGTAACAGCAATAATTGGAGGATATGAAAAAACTTGTAAAGATGTTATAAAACAATCTTATCCTGCTGATTTTTATTGTTTTACAGATAATTTAAATATTGGTGATAAAGGATATTGGAAAATAATAAATGCCGAAAAATATAGATTTGGTATATCTGAAAAAGATAATAACAAAGAATTAAGAAATTCATTATATAATAATCAACATTCATTCAATAGAGCTAAATTTTTTAAATTAAATTTACACAGAATCGAAGAATTAAAAGATTATGATATTATTATTTGGTTAGATGGTACTATAGAAATTATTAATGAAGATTTTATATTAAATTGTGTTAAGATGCAGGAAAATGGAAAAAATTTTATGGTTTATGAACACAATATAGAAAGAAATGGATTATTAAATAAAGAAGTTGAAGATAGTCATTTTTTTAGATATACTTCTGTTAATTGGAATGGTCAAAATCAACCTTATCAAGATATTGATTTTCAATATAATTCTTATTTAAAAAATGGATTCAAAGAAAAATATTTTTTAGAAAATATTCATCAATATAAAAATTATAGAAATGAATATGGTTTATGGGTCACTTGTTTTATTATGTTTGATATGAAAAAACAAGAAACTATTGATTTTTTCGATAAATGGTGGTATCATAATATGTTATATACTACTCAAGACCAAATTTCTTTTCCATATATTATTTGGGAAAATAAATTAAATATTTATAGTTTACCTGATAATATTATATTTTTTGGAAATAGTGATTCAAATAATTTTTTCAGAAAATTAACTCATGGTAAATAATTTATTTTTTAACTTAAAATAATTATTATATTATAATATAATTAATTTATAATTAAAATTTTCAATTTAAAAAAATGGTTTATTTAAAAAATAAATATTTAATATTTTTAACTTTTAGTGTTTTATTTTTATCTATTAATCAAGTTTATTCAATATCATCTGGTGCTAATGAACCGATCGCTGATAATGAATTAGGATTAACAGCTAAAGATTGTGCTTTACAATATTGTTCAATAAAAGATGGAATGGCATTATGGTTAACAATGGTTAATGAATGTGTTAGTAATCCTAACCCATATTTTGTGAATATTGGTAGTAAAGATTTTGAAAAAGAAACATATTATGGAGATGAAGAGATAAATAATTTAATATATACACATAAAATAGTAGGTTCATCAGTAATTGCATTTTGTAGTTTTATTGGACTAATTTTTGGATATATTATTGGTAGAAAAAAAGCTATGAATCAAAAATATTCAAATATAGAATTAAAATGATTTTAATAATTTAATAAGAACAAAAAACAAAAAAAATAAATTAGTATAGAAGTTTAAAAAAAATAATAAATAAAATAATAGAATTATTAAAATAAAATGATAATTCATTTTTATAGTAAAAATAATGGATGGTGTAAAATAATGAGAAATAAGTTTAAAGATTTTATTGATAATTCTGAATTTATGTATAATAAATACGGTATTAAAATTATAATCGAAAAGAATAATTTATTTAATTTTGTTGATAAAGAATATAAAAATAATTCAATATTTGTTTCTCCATCAAATTCATTAGCTAGAATGGAAGGAGGAATAGATAGAATAATATCAAGAGAAATTTTTCCTAAAATAGATTTGAGTTTTTGGAAATTAATTAGAAAATTAGGTATAATAAATAAAAATGATGAAAATAATAATGAATATTTTAATAACTATCCTATTTTACCAGTAGGTTCATCTTTATTTATCGAAGTAGATAAAGAAAATAGTGGTGTTATAATATCTCCTACTATGTTCTGTTCTTCAAATGTAAATCATACTAATAATGCTTATATATCATTATTATCATCATTATTATTATTTAAAAAAATAAATGAATATAAAAAAAATAATAAAGAAAAAGAATTTGAAAGAATATATATAACAGGACATTGTTGTGGAAATGGAGGTATGAGTTTAAATAAATCAGTAAATCAATTTTATCAAGCATTTAATGATTTTATAGAAAATAAGGGACTAATTCTTAATAAAGAGATGGATTATATTAGTATGAATAATATACCAGATTATATGTATATATTATTAGATTACAAAGAAGAAAAGAAAAAAGAGAATATAGATAATGAAAATATTAAAACAATAAAAATTATAAATACCAATCAAATAAAAGATATTGATAATAATAATTAAGTTAGAAGAATTTGATTAAAATATAAATCATTTCTCATTTTTATTAATTCTTCGTGATGATTAATAAAATAGCGTATATTTGATTGTAAATAAAAACGATTAAAATATTTATTTTTTCTGATATTCTTAAAGAATTGAAGTATTTTGTTTGAATTATTTTTTTTATTTTTAAAATTTTTTTTATCTAAAAATTTGTTAATAAATGAATTAAAATTTTCATAATTTCTTTCTTTAATATCACCTAAAAAATCACAATTTTTGATAAATAAATTTAATTGTTCAAAATTTCTTTCATATGCATATTCTAAAAATTCTTTAAATTTTATTAAAACAAATGAAGGATCATAATCTTTTGTATAATAACATCCTATTTTATCTTCTTGATTATTATCTATTAATATTTTTTTTAAAACATAATTTAACCATATTTCATCTGTACCATAAAAAAATGAAGAATATGATTGTGGTAAATTATTAAATTTTATTTTTAATCCCATATAAAATCTTTTAAAATCTAAATAATTATAAATATATGTTAAATCATTCTGTTCAAACATTTTGTCAAAATATAATTTCCAATATTTTATATCAAATATTGGATCCCTTCTTATATATACTAAACCAGCTAATAAATATATATAATTCATTAATTCATTTTTATTATTCATAAAATCATTACTATGAAATGGTATTTGTGTTAATTTACTAACTGTATAAACTAATTTATTACTCTTTTTAAAATCATTAAATACCTTTATAAAATTATTTCCATAATTTGAATCTGCATCTATTAATATACAATATTCCATATTTACAGATTCTGGGTCAAATATTGAATAAAATCTCATTAAAGTTCCAAATAAATCTATGTGATTGTTTTTACTATTTTTAAAAGTTTCACATTCATATTCAACTAATTGTATTCTTTTATTTTTTTTCTCTTTTAATGTTTTAAATAATTTTTCATAAATTTTTAGTTTAAATAATGATTTATCATAATATAATCTTAAATAAAAATTATCTGGAAATGTTCCATCTATAAATTTTTTTATTGTTTCTGTTATATGAAAAATAAAACTCTTAATTTTATTTTTGGCTAAATTTACAACTTTTAAATCTCCTTTTGATTTTGTATTTCTTGTAGTTTTAATATATTTTTCTTTGTAAAATAATACTGTTGAAAAACAAACATATTTTTCTTTTGGTTCTTCAAAATGTTTTTTAAATTTACATATATTATTATTCATATTTTTTTTATCTTCTATTATTATATTTTATATAATTTAATTATAGTATTAATAAAATGATTAAACAAAAAAATAAAAAAAAAATTAAAATTAAAAATAATAAAAAAATAAAAATTAAAAATAATAAAAAAATAAAAATTAAAAATAATAAATTTAATAATAATGATACAAAAAAAACATCATATAATGAAAAAATTAATTTAACTAAAGAATCTTTTCAAAAAATTAAAGATAATATGATTAATTATGATAAATTAATTAATAAAGAATACATTAAAAATCCAGATATTTTTAAACAACCTAATTTTAGATATTATTCTAATTTTGATTTGTCATCTATTTTTCAAATGAAAAATGCTTATATAACTTCTATTTTTATTTCTGAAGATTATATTCCTTCTGCTTTAGTTTTGGCTCAATCTCTTAGAAATGTTAATACAAAGTATCCAATTATTTGTATGGTTCAAGATAAACCTTATGAAGTTAATAAAAATACAACTTTTAAAGGTATATCTGAAAAAGGTATAAAAGATTTATTAGAATTATTTGATATGGTTATTGGTGTTGATTTATTGAAAGTTAAAAATTTTGAAAAAAATAATAGATATTCACATTTTACAAATATTCCATCTTATAAAAATATTTTATATTATGTCACAAAAGGTCAAATATTAGCTTTGACACAATTTAAAAAAATATTTTATCTTGATGCTTCTACATATGTTGGAAAAAATATAGATTTTATATTTAATAAATATAATAAACCCAATTTTCATTATGATATTGAATTTAAAAAAACTAAAGTTGGATACAGAGGAACATATCTTTTTTTAATTCCAAAAATTACATATTATTATAAATTATTATCTTTTATAAAAAATTATTCTAAATTTTTTGGTAAATTATATTTTTGTAGAGGTATTGATGAATTACTTATATTTTATTCAATTTTTCCACATTGGGATAAATTAAAAATGCCTTTTAATTTTACTTGTTCTAAAAGAATAAATCGTCCTACATGTGATATTAGTTATTTTCAAGTTATCAAACCATTCCGAAAAAAACCGGACGGAAAAAAATATAATGATATACCTGATGAAATATTTTATGAGTGGAATGGTATTGCTAAAAGTATTTTACATAAAAAACCAAATCTTTCTTCTTATTATAAGCATATACCTGAATTTAGAAAACAACAAATTTTTATTTAATTTTTTTTATTTAATTTTTATAATTTTTTTTTTTATAATTTTATTATTTTTACACATTAGAATGTGATGAAGTTTCTAGTTCATCAATTAATTGTGTATAATAATCTACTTCTCTAATTCTCATAGTATGCTCATTCCTCCAAAAGTTGACAAATTTATCAACTATAATAATTAACTTCTCTCTATTAAGTATCTTTTGATTAGTTGCATACATTGCTAATTGTTCTTGAAAATGTCTAATCATCTTCTGTGACGATTCAACTGTCTTCTTTATACCTTTCTTAAAATTTTTAACATCTTCTACACTCCATCTCTCTCCTAAAATAACATCTTCTCTTGACATAGGTCTATTCCAAAGACTATACAATACTCTTCTTCTATGTAATTCATAAAATTTTTTTGAACATGCAATATATAATGCCATTGTATCATTCAAAATATCAAGAGATTGTGCAAATAAAAATTCACTATATGAAGGAGTTTTAAGATGACTTTGAGCATAATTTGCTGTATATAACATGTTATTATATCTTTCTTTTAGTCTTGTATCTACTTTTTCAATATAATTAAGTCCTTCTTCCCATTTTCTATCAGCTTCTGGAAGTGATAATAAAGGATTAATTTTGAATACGTTATTAAATTCTTCATCTCTTTCTTCTGTTGGTATACTACCGTAAAACTCCATTTTTCGTTTTATTTAATTATTATATATTAAGTAAATATAATACTTAATATTATTATTTTCAATTTTTTTATAAATAATTATATAAATAAAATAAACGTAAAAATATATTATACAAAAATAGGAGTTTGATTATTATTTACTAAAATGATGGATAAATTATCAACACATTATTATAGTAAAAATATTATACAATTTTTACATTTTGTTGATATATTTTGTAATGTTTTTAATAAAGAATTAAATCATATATATTTTAATAATAAAATTGATATAATATTTTCAAAAGATTATTATAATTTTATAACTAAAAAATATCAAGATATTGATGAATTATTAAAAGTAAGAGATGAATATAGAAAAGATATATATAAATATCAAAAAGCCACATTTTATTTTATTTTAATGTTAATATTAAAAAAAGAACCTTTACAATTAAAATTAAATAAAAATTATATAATTTATAAAAATAAAATATTAACAAAAGAAGATATATTTAGATTAATATATTTTGGATTCTTTTTAGATGAATTAAATTATGAAATATATTTTTCAAATGATGTTATTAAAAATGGTATTGAACCCAATAAAATTAATTATAATACTTATTTTAAATATTTAGAAGAATATTTTGATTTATTTTTCAAAGATATTATGTCGAAAGAGTTAAATAATATTTATCAACAATTAGGTTTTGCTTATACTGATATTAATCATAATAATAACTATAAAGATATTATTTATAAATATAGAAGTAAAAAATTAGTTTTATTTACTATTCTTCGTGAGAATTTATGGAAATTTGGTTCTTATGATAAATATTATCCTTTATTTGATTATTCTTTAGAAAAACAATTCAATAAAAATAATTGTAAATTTACTATTTTATCTCTTTTACAATATGATAAAAAATTAAATGAATGTATTTATCTTAATAATTTAAATAAAAAATCTTTAAATTTTGCTATATATTTTTGGGTTAAAATTGATTGTGAATTTAATATAAAAATAAATAATTATTTAAATCTTTCTGATAAAAAACCAATTGAAAAAATACATATATCTGATATATCCAATTTAATATTAAAAGAACCTATTAAAAGTAAAAGTAAATTAAAATCTGAAAAAATGGATATTAAATTAGTTAAAAAAACATTAAAAGATTTTAATATTAAAGATATTGATATTGTCACATTTGCTAAAACTGGAAGTACAACTATATGGGAGACTTTGCTACAACATGGTAAAAAATATAAAATTGAACATAATCATAATTTAAAATATTTAAAATTTAGATTAGATAATTCTCATAATACTTTATTTATTGCTGGTATTAGAAATCCAATTGATACAAATATATCAAATTTCTTTCATACTATTTTTGGTAAGTTTTATACAAGTGAAAGATTTATGAAAAATAATTATGTTGGTTTTTTTAATAAAATATTTAATGATATTAATGATATAAATAATTATAAATTTGAAGAAATAAAAGATATGTTTTTCAAAAGAAACAATCATTTTTATTTTAATTATTGGTTTGATGAATTCTTTGAATTAACTGGATTAAATAAACTTCCTTTTAATAAAAAAAGAGGTTTAGAATTTTATAAATTACCTAATAATAATTTATTGATGTTATATACACTCGAAAAATTAAATGATAATGAAGATACTTTAATTCAATTTTTTAATGTTGAAAAAATGATTAAAGAAAATTTAGCTGACCAAAAATTATATAAAGATAAATATGATGAATTTAAATCTAAAATATCTTTTTCTGATTATTATAAAAATAGATTATTAAATACAGATTTAATTCGTCATTTCTATGAACCTAAACAAATTGATTCTTTCTATAATAAATATCCTTCTTCGAATTTTTGAATTTTGAATACGTTTTCCTTTTTAAGGAAAACAATTATCACTCAGCTCTAGGCGCTTCGATTTGGAGCCAGGAGTGATGAATAAAAAAAATAAAAAAATTGATTTAAATATTTTTAATTCTTTTTTTATTATTAAGTTTTAATTATAATAATAAAATTTATATATACGTCTTATACTATACTTACCTTAATTTTTAAACGTAAAAATGCAAGAAAATTATCAAATTTTAAATGCTTATATTTGTTTAGGGATTGAAAAAGAACTTAAAAAATTAGAAATTTATGATTCATTATTTAGAGAATGGAGTGAATACTATTTTCAATTTATGAAGAATTTAGATTCTTATTATACTGATATAAATGGTAATTTACACGTATTTTCTAATGAAAATATAACTTTAAATATTATTGAAAGAGAATTAGAATATAAAAAAAGAAATGTAGTATCAAATCCGAATATAACTATTGGTTATATTATTAAATATAAAGATTTACATTGGAATATAATGGATTTGTGTATGTATACAAAAAAAATAAGTTTTAAAGAGATGAAAGATTTGAGAGAATATAATAAAAATGAAGAATTTGTATTTGAATATATGCATTGTATCACTATTAAAGATGTTATCTATAATTTAGATTTAGATTATCAATGGAATTTAGGTTTATTAAGTGAATCTGAAAATATAACTTTTGATGAATATAAAAAATATAGAGATAATAATTTTTTAAAGAATCCATATAATGCGGTTAAACAAAAGAGGATAGATATGAATAAGAATCCTAATATATCCAAAAAAGATATTCTTGAAAATCCTGATTATCCATGGGATTCTGAAAAAATGAAATATTTTAATAAAACTTTAACTTATGAAGATTATATTGAATTAGGTTTTAATATTGATAAAGCTTATATTAATAATCCTGAACTTTACTATTTTGAAAAATATAAAAATATTGATTGGATATCTAAACATATCACTTCTAGTCCTAAAATAACAGTTCAACAAATTATCGATAATCCTCAATATAAATGGGAAAAAGAAGAAATTTTTGCTAATCCTAATATAACTTTTCTATTTTTAACGGAAAATTATCAGAAAATCTGTAAAAGTAATACTGTAGATGTTTTTGCTGTTTATGAAAATTTGATGTCTAATCCTATGAATTATCAAAGAGTCACTTGGATGTTACAAAAAATGACTAATTATTATATTAATACAATATTATTTGAAGAAATTATGATAAAATCTTGGCATCCTAACCGTTTTAAAGATTGGTGTTTATGCGATGATGAATACGTTTTCCTTTTTAAGGAAAACGATTATCACTCAGCTCTAGGCGCTTCGCTTTGGAGCAAGGAGTGATGAAAAAAAAAAGTATTAATGGAAGATTAAAAATTAATAATTGAATTATTAATTTATTTATAAAAATATTAAAAAAATAATTTATTTGAATTAAAAATTAAATTTATAATAATAAAGGAATAGGAGTACCATCAACTTGAATTCTTACTGAGAATCTAAAGTTATAAGGACCTTCGAAATCATTAATAGTTCCATCATTTGTGTTTTGATATTTAAACCATACTGATTCATAAAATGAAGGTGTTCCTACTGTTATTGATGTTCTTGTTGAATATGCCCATTTATTTAATTCAGCTCTTTGAATTTCCATACGAGTTGTATGTAATTGTAAAGTACTACATTGAGCATCTGTTGTTCCTGCTTGCGAATCATAAATAACTCTTCCGTCAGTATCGGTTATTGTTGTACGAATTCCATATGTTTTTCCACCATAACTTACTGTTAAATTAGTAGATACTATTGCATTTATAAATGCAGCAATATCTCCTGAACTAGGGGCATCACGGAAAGCTTGATAGATTGTTTCAAAATTTTCAAAAGCATATTTATTAGTGATTCCTGTTTGTTCATTATTATCTGGTTCTTGAAGAGTTAAACAACTTGTTTTGAATCTTAATATTTTTCTTATATTTTCTTGATTTTGAACTTCTGGTAAGGGAGTTGGTGGATAAGGATAAGGAGGACAAGGATTATAACAATGATGTTCATGATGTCCATGATTGCAATCACATGATGATGATTTTTTATGACAAGGCATTTTATTATAATTATTAACAATATATTTTTTTTTATTTATAAATAATTAAATTAATTCATATATTCACAAATATATAAAATATAATTTTGAGGATAATTTAAAACTTCTTTAATATCCACTAATTTCAACTTTTCATTTGAATATGTTAAAAATTCAAATTCTTGGTCAAAATATCTAATATTTAAACTTATGTGTTTTGTATTTTTCGGATATTTTACTACTAAAAATTTACAATTCATAAAGTTCTCTGTTTGTGCAAATCGATGTGCTACATTAAATGATAATGATTTAGATAAAAATCCAGGAATATTAATAATATCACCTATTTTCCAATTATTTTCACCATAATGTGTAAATGATTCAAAACCATGGAATAATGTAACCGGAAAACTTAATGGTTCAACTCTATCTAAAATACTATGTATATTATCTCTCATTTTAATATCATTATCATCTAATTCAAAACCTAATGATAATTTATCATTAATCCAACAATTTCCACTTATATATCTCATTAAACTAGAATATTCATCTAAGTTTTTTTCACTCTTTTCTTCAAAAGCTTTATTTGTTTTTGTCACTATCTCATTCATATATTCATTTGATAATAAAACATTATCAATTTCTTCTAATGAACGCGAAGTTATTCTAAGTTTTAATTCAATATCTTCTATTTTATTCTCTTTTACAATATCTTCTAAATATATTTTATTCATATCATTGATAAATTTATTACCAAAAATAAATAAAAATGTATTCTTAATAAAATAAAATATATCTTGATATACTTCATTTATACTTTTAAACTCATTCATACCTGAAAATATTGATTTTTTTCTCAATTTATCAAATTTACTTTTCGTTAGTTTTGGTTTTTCCATTAATTTATAATGAATATTCATTATATTTTCATTAATATACGGGAATATCATTTTATATTTATGTTTTTAGAAGTTTATTATATATGATTTTATTAATGTTATTTAATTCATTTTTTTTTAAGTTCATTTACGTATATAATATAAAATATAAATTATTATTATTTTTTTAAATAATAATCACAATAAATAGTATAAGAAATAGAAAATGATAGAATTATATCAAAATTTAGACCATTATTTCATAAAAAATAAAATTAAAATATCAGAAGGTTATTCAGGACAAGTAAATGGTCAACTAAATAAATTAAGAGAAATTTTACAAAAATTTAATCCTCTAAATATATTGGAAATTGGTTTTAATGGAGGACATTCTTCAGAACTATTTTTACAAAACTCATCTGCTAATGTTTTAAGTTTTGATATTGGTTCTCATGATTATGTAAAATATGGTAAAAATTATATTGATTTAAAATATCCAGGACGTCATGAATTAATTTTAGGTGATAGTACTAAAACAATACCTGAATATTTTATAAATAATCCTAATAAAAAGTTTGATATATTATTTATAGATGGTGGTCACATGTATGAAATAGCAAAAGCAGATTTAGAAAATTGTAAAAAATTAGCACATGAAAATAGTATAGTTATTATGGATGATACTGTTATTAATAAAAAATCACATAAAAAATATACAATTGGTCCTACTAAAATATGGAGAGAATGGAAAATTAATAATTTATTATTTGAAGTTGAATCATTAGAATTTAAAGTTGGTAGAGGTATGAGTTATGGTAAATATAATTTAAATAATTTAAATAATGATTTAAATATTAAAGTAAATATAGAAGACTTAATTTTTATAAAAAATAATAAAAAACAAAATATTAATAAAAAACAAAATATGAATAGAAAACAAAATATGAATAGAAAACAAAATATTAATAGAAAACAAAATATTAATAAAATAAAGAATAAAAAAAAGAGAATACATTTAAAAAAAAGAATGTTAAGAAAATAGGTATAAAAAATTAAACATTATCTAAATTATTTTCTATTTGATTTTTTGCTTTTTCTATTTTTTTTATTATTGAATTTGTATCATTATCAATAATAACTTCCTCTCCAATAATATTTAATTCATTATTTTCTTTAATAGTTACATCATTTTTAGTTAAATCATTATTTTTTTTTTGATTTTTATTAATTATTTGATTTTTATTAATTATTTGATTTTTATTAATTTTATTTTCATCTTCAATATATTTTTTATCTATATCTAACCATTTATCATCATCTCTTAAACACGATTTAATACATATATAATAAATTAAATCTGTTAAAAAGTTCTGTTGGTCTGGAGACATTGTATTTTTATATCTATGGTATTTAATCATTAATTTTTTATAGGCTAAATATCTTCTTATATAATCTGAACTATCATTATTTTTTGTATAATATATATTTTCAAATTCAAAACCAAATTCATTTATTTTTTTAAGTACATCTATATTTGTTATATATTGATTATGTGGTCTAAAAAATGTATTTAATGTTGATATTAATAAAGAAGCTACACTTACTTTCACGAACATTGAATTACTTAACATATTATTTGTAGCTGCTTGTCCAGCTGTCACTGCAGATAATAATGTTATTGCTAAATTAATAGGAGTAGATAAATTAGACCAAAAAGCAGAAGCTATATAAATTTTCCACCACATATTACCAATTTCACCATCTAATTTATTTTCAATATTATTCATTAATTCTTTAATTTGAATTTTATCTTCTTCTGATAAATTTTCTTCAATTATTTGTTCTTCTGAAAAAATACTTTCATTATCTGAATTATTATCTGGCATTTTTATTTTATCTTTTCTTTTATTTTATAAGATATTTTTTATATAATATTTTTTAATATAATTTTTTAATTAATAATTAATTTTCAGAACCACTATTTTCTTCATCATCATCATATATAAAATTTAAATTATATTTCTTTGTTTTACACATGGGACAATAATTATTATTATTTTTTATCATCTTTAATTTACATTGCATACATAAAATATGTTTACAATTTAATATTTCATCACATCTTTCATAACATACAGAACATAATTTTTTAGTTGTTTCATTATCATTTATAAATTCATCAAATAATTTATTTCTATTTTTTTCATCTTCTTCAATAAAATTACCTTTTAATTTACACCATTTTAATTTTTTTACTCCTTCTATTTTTTCTAATAATTCTTCTGGTGTTTCTACAAAACCAGTTGTTAATGCTACAAAATTACTAAAACTACCATAAAAATATATATCTTCTAATGTTAATCTCATTATATATTTTAATTCTAATTGTTGATGTTTAATATTTTCATTTTCTTCAGAACAATAACATCTATGCATTTCTTTACAAATATGAAAAGATACTTTGATTTCATCTATTTCTGATTCTATATTAAATTTCTCTGTTTTCATATTCTTTAATATTTCTATTAATTTCTCTTTTAATGATAATTCTTTATTATCATTTGTATTATCTTTATTATTATTTATATTATCTTTATTATTATATTGCTTTTTTTTATAATTTCTTTTTCTTTGTGTTTTTGTTTTAATTTCTTCTTTATTATTCTCAATAATAAATTCTTGATTTATTGTTTCGTTATTATTATTTTCCATATTTATTTGATAATCTGATTTATTATAATGAAAAATTATTTTTTATAAAATTTTAATCATTTTTTTTTTCATTGATCAATTATTTTTAATTAAATTTAAAATTTTAAAATATTAATTTAAATTATATATTTAAAATATTATAAATAATATAAAAAAGTAAAATGAAAAAAATAGAAGTTAATAAAGATAATATACAAAATGTATTATTACATTCTAAATATGTTTATATAAAAAAAGATAAAGAAGTTATTAAATCTATTGAATTAGGTTCTATTAATGGAAACATAAAAATAACTTATGGAGAAAATAATAATATTGTTTTTAATTATTTAACTGATAATATTATTTATATTTATGATGAGAAATCAATTAAAAATCTTTCTTCTGATAATTCAAGATTTGGACGTACATCTAATCAAGGAAATGAAGAAGAATTAAGAAAAATACCTGGATTATCTTTAAGAAAAAATGAAATTGTTGATGAAAGTTTAGAAAAAGAAGAAGAAAAAAAAGAATTAATTATGAGTGATGTTTTTAAAAAAATAATTGTTTATGGTTTAAAAGATTATATAATTGAATTAAAACCTGATATTATTGAAATAATAAATAAAGATGAAAAAAATTTATTTGAAAAAAATCCACAAAAAATTGTTGATAATGTATATCAATTTTTAGTAACTTGTTGTGATACAATGAAATTATTAAATAATATTATTAATGAAGAAAATATTAAAATAAATGATGATGAAAAATTTAGTGTATTAGAAAAAATTGGTTTTAAATATTTTGAAGATACTACATATTTAGAATTATTGAATAATAAAAATGAAAAAATATATTCAAAAGATTTTAATAAAAAATTAGATAATATATACAGGTCTTTAAGAACATGGCAACACATTATTGATTATGTAAAAAAAGAAAATTCATATAAAGAATATTATGATTATATGACTGATAAAATAGAAAAAAAAAATATTAAATCATCAAATAAATGTATAAATTATAGAATGAATTTTATAACTTCAATTTTAATTTCATTAAAAGATGATGTTAAAAATTTTAAGTCTGATAACAATAATAATAATTTTAATATTATTATCAATCAAGATAATGATAAAAAAATAGAAAATAATAAAAAAGAAAATGATGAAGATAATGAAAAAGAAATATTATTCAAAAAAAAATTAATATTAGAAAAGAAAGAAGAGATACAAAATATAATAAAAAAAATTGAAAGAGAAATGAAAATTGAAAATAAATTTGAATTAGACCAATTAAAAGTTAATTTATTAAATTTAATAATCCAAAAATTATGTAAATTAAAAAAAATAGAACAAATCACATATGAATTATTTATTAAAGAAGTTCATCGAGATTTAAGTATTATGTCAGATGAAAATAAAAAGAAAATATTTTTAGATAATTTTGAAAATTTATATAATAATTTTAACGAAAGTGGGAATGGAAGTGGATTAAAAAATAAATATTTTATAGATAATAAAATAAAAGAAATAGTTTATAAAAAATATTGTTTATAATAAAAAGTAAATAATTAAATACTTAAAATTATATTTTTCATTATTTCAGAACATTTATCTCTAGATAAATTTTCTACTATATATTCTCTCGGTTTATATTTTTCCATATTTAAATTTATTAAAAATTTATTAAAATCTTCCTCAAATTTATTTTCTTCATATACTATTTCTCCACATCTTTCATCCCAATAAGGAACTGTTATACATTCAAAAGGAGGATAATTCATACCATATTCTTGACTCATATTTTTAACAGACCAAACAAATAATGGAATATTACAAGAAAGTGCTTCTTCAATTGCAAATCCTTGACTTTCATGAGCATCTAAAATAATACCAAATTTTGATTTTTTTAAATAATTTAAATAATCTTCTTCATTATATCTTTGTCTATAACTAAAAATACGATATTTTATATTATATTTATTTAAAATATTTTCTATAAATTTTAGTTCTTCTGGATTTCTTGATTTATAATAAATAAAAACTTCTGTTTTATTCTCTGATTGAATCATAATATCAGGTTTAAATTTTTCTGTATCAACACCAAAAGGACATGATTTAAAATTAATAAAATTAATTTGTTTTTCCCATACATTTTTTGCCCATTCTGAAGGTTGAATATATATTGAATTATTCCCTTTAACTAAAATTAATTCATCTTTATTTGGAAAAACTGATAAATGAGGTCCAAATATAAATTTTTTATTTGGATAATTTTTTATATCAAATACACTATCTGGACAATATATATAATCAAAATAATTAATCATATTTATATCATATGATACTACAACATTAAAATCTCTATAATTTAATAAAGCATCTTTATTTTTATGATGTAAATTATTTTTTAATAATAATAATAATAAATTAATTTTATTATCCATTTTATATATTTTTATTGTATAATAACATTGTATTTTAAACGTAGTAAATTAGTAAATTAGTAAATTAAACTTTTTTAATGTATTATTCAATTTTATTTTCTTAAATTAGGATAATTATTTCTGAACCATTCAACACTTTTTTTAATACCTTCTTCAATTGAAATAAATTGATGATTAGGAATATAACTTCTTAATAATGTATTATCAGCTGTTTTTTTAAATTGACCGTCTGAAAAATTACTATCAAAAACAATTCTTTCTGAATATTCAAATTGATCAGCAATTAATTTTGCTACATAACCTATACTTACTTCATCTTTTTCATCTACTGAAAGAATTATTGATTTTCTTTCTTTATAATTTATTATAATCCACATTATTAATTCAGCTAAATCTTCACTATAAATGAATTGTCTCAATGGTTTTCCACTTCCTTTCACTACAAAATCTCTATTTTCTTTTTTACTTAAATAACATTGATGTATTAATGCTGGTATAACATGTGCATCCTTTAAATTATAATTATCATTCGGTCCATATATATTTGTTGGAATAACACATATATAATCTCTATCAAAGTTTTCTTGATATGCTATAGATTGAATTTCTAACATTCTTTTGGCATATGCATATGCGTCATTTGAATGATGTGGGGGACCATTATGTAACATTTCTTCATTGATAGGATAAGTTGTTTTATCTGGAAAAATACAAGTAGAAAGACATGAAACTACTTTTTGAATATTACAATTATGAGCAGCTTTAAGAACATTAAGATTAATAAGAATATTATCTTCAAACATAACTACTTTATGATTCATATTTTTGAAAAGACCACCTACTTGAGCAGCTAAATGGATAATAATATCGGGAGAATGAAAAGAAAAGGTTTTTAATACTTCTTCATAACAAAGTAAGTTACAATCTTTGGAAGAAAGAAAAATAAAATCAAAATTAGGATAAGAATTAGATATGGCTTTTAAAGCAGAACCAACTAAACCAGAACCACCAGTGACTAAAATTTTAGACATTTTTATTAATTATTTTATTAATTATTAATTATATTTAATAAAATAATTAATTTGTTATAACTTAAAATAAAAATATTTGTTTTTATATTTATAATAAAAAATAAATATATATTAATTATAAATTATAATACACAAATGGCAGAAAAAATAAAAGTTTTATTATTAAATTTAAATTTTCATCATAAAAATTATGAAGCATTAATTAATTATAAAAATTTTGAAATAACTTCTTCAAATAATTTAGAATTAATTAATAATTTTGATTATATTTATTCACCAAGTAAACCAATCGATGTAAAATACTTTGCAAATAAAAAATTTATATTTGGACCACATTTTTCTGTTTTCCCTGATTTAAATCAATTAAAATTAATATCTGGTAATAATTCAGTATATATTCAACCATCATTATGGGTTAACGAATTATGGTTAAATAAATTAAAAAATATAGATATTGATATAAATATTAATATAAAAACTTGTCCTTTTGGTGTAAATACTATAAAATTTAAACCAGAATATAATTTAAATGAAAAAAATGATGAAGTATTTATATATCATAAAGCAAGAAAACCAGAAGAATTAGAATTTGTAAAATTATTTTTAAATAATAAAAATATAAAATATAAAATATTTAGTTATAATCAAAGATATAATGAAAATGATTATATTAATTGTTTAAAAAAAGCAAAATATGGTATTTGGTTAGATGCACATGAAAGTCAAGGTTTCGCTTTACAAGAAGCTTTATCTTATAATGTTCCATTATTAGTATGGAATGTTAAATCTTTAAATCAAGAGTATAGAAGTAATTATGAAGATATATTTGCAACAACTATACCTTATTGGGATAATAAATGTGGAGAATTTTTTTATGAAGAAAATGAATTAGATCAAAAATTTAATATTTTTATTGAAAGATTAGAAAATTATAAACCAAGAGAATATATTTTAGAAAATCTTACATATGAAAAATGCGGTGATATATTAGAAAATATATTTTTAAATATTTAATATTTATTATTATATAAAAAATTATTTTTTAATATAAAAAACATCTCCCCAACGATATTCTGTCATTTTACATAAAATTCTAACAAAACCAAATTTCAATAAATATTCATCAATTTGATGAAGAAGAGCACAATTTTCATATAATTCTCCTATATTTACTTCTGTATATATATAATCTACTTTTTCTAAATATTCTTCAAAACCTTTTAAAGCCATTAATTCAGCACCCTGAATATCAAGATTTAAAAAATTATAATTATCCATATTAATATTATTTTCATTTATAAATGTTGACATTTTTTTTGTTTTCATCCTTATTTCTTCAATAGTATGAATATGAGGGTGATGAATTAAATGTGTTTTTAAATTCAAAATAGAACTTGATTGAAAATTATTAGTCACTTTAAATACTACTTCTTTATTATCCTCATCTGATAAACATGTTTGATATAATTGAATAGTTGGTATTTTACATTTCATTTACTTTTCTTTCGTTTGCTTCAAACCATAATGTTTTATTATCATTTATATTTAATTCGCGAATATAAGATTCTCTTTCTTCACATTCATGTGCACCAATGTGAATAATACCTTTAATATTTTTTATAAATGGTTTAATTTCTGATATTGTAATTAACATTTTATTAAAACTATATTACATATTTTTTTTTATTATAAACTTATAAAATTAAATTATTTATTTATTATATTTATTTATTATTTAATAAGTTTATTTTCATTTATTTTTTTATTTTATTATTATTAAGTGACTTTTAATATGAAAATTGCCTTTATTACTGGTATAACTGGACAAGATGGTTCTTATCTTGCAGAATTTCTTCTTGAACAAAATTATATTGTCTATGGTATGATTCGTCGTTCTTCCCTTATTAATACTTCTCGTATTGAACATATTTTTAAAAATAAAAATTTAATACTTAAATACGGTGATTTAACTGATTCTTCTAATATTCTTAATATTCTTTACGAAATTAAAACTTCTTATCCCGATTTCGAAAGACTCGAAATTTATAATCTTGGTGCAATGAGTCATGTAAAAGTATCTTTTGAAATGCCAGAATATGCCGGTGAAGTTGATGCTATGGGAACTTTAAGACTTCTTGAAGCTATCCGTTCTTCTGGAATTCAAGAGAAAATTAGATTTTACCAAGCTTCTACTTCAGAAATGTTTGGTAAAGTACAAGAAGTTCCTCAAAAAGAAACTACTCCTTTTTATCCTAGATCGCCTTATGGTGTTGCTAAATTATATGGTCATTGGATTACTAAAAACTATAGAGAATCTTATAATTTATTCGCATGTTCAGGAATACTTTTCAATCACGAATCGGCTCGTCGTGCCCATAATTTTGTCACCAGAAAGATAACAATTGGTTTAGGAAAAATATTAAAAGGTGAATGTGATAGATTAATACTCGGAAATTTAGATGCTAAAAGAGATTGGGGTCATGCTAAAGATTATATTAAAGGAATGTGGTTAATGTTACAGCATGATACTCCTGATGATTATATTCTTTCAACAAATGAAATGCATAGTGTTCGCGAATTTGTTGAAAAAACATTTGCATTGAGAGGTTTTGACATTAAATGGAAAGGAGAAGGATTAAATGAAATTGGTTATGATAGTAAAACAGGAACAGAATTAATTTTTGTTAGTGAAAAATACTTCCGTCCTGCTGAAGTTGAAGAATTATTAGGTGATTCAACTAAAGCCAGAAAAATTTTAGATTGGAAACCTGATTATACATTTGATGATTTAGTTAAAGAAATGGTTGATAATGATGCTCCTATGTAAAAAAAATAAAATTTATATTATGCGTTTTTGATAATATTATTATTTATTTTTAAATAATAATTAATTAGATATAAAATATTTAAAAATGAAAAAAATAGGTATTATAGGTTTCTTTGTTGATGATTTAAATCTTCAAATCAATAATTTTTTAAATAATTTTTATTTTGAAAATTTAAATCATCAATTTATTTTTTATATTTTTACCAATAAAATTGATTATTGTAAAAATACTTTTTGTTCATTAAATCCACTTTCGTTCAATATTAATTTTATTTATTATCCTCATAATATTAAACCATTTTATCTTTTTAATCAATATCAATTCATTGAAGATTTATTAAATAATTTAGAAGATGATTTAAATTCAATCTATTTATTTAATCCTACTTCTCTTTTAAATAAAAAAGAATTTTTGAATATTATTTCTGATTCTAATAAATTAATTTTAAATAAAAGTGAATTTAATAACAATAATAATACTGAAAATAATATCTCTTTCGGTGGAGATTTTAATAAATTTAAATCTTTTATTTCTTGTTTTACTATGATTTTATCTAAAGAAAAAGAAAAAGAAAATTATTTTATTAATATTAATAATTTATTTTGCGCTTTGCTTATATCTCCTAATTTTCATATTAATAATAACATTATAAAAAAAATTAGAAATGATATCTATAATATAAATTTTGAAAGAATTAAATATGAATCACCTAAATTAATTATTAAAACGAATGGAGGTTTTGGTAATAATCTTTTCCAAGTATTCTGTGGTTTATCTTTAGCTTATAAATTCAATAGAATACCTTATCTAGTTTATGATTCAAATTATATTGATAATATTAAAAAAACTGGAAATACTTATCGTCCAAGTATTCATAAATATTATTTATTAGATAAAATACAAAAAATTGAATTAAGTCATTTGGAAAAACTTCAAAAAAATATTTATAAAGAAAATGGATTTAATTATAACTTGGATATTAATAATTTTTTTATTAATAATCAAAATTCTGATATTATTGAATTAGAAGGATATTTTCAAAGTACTTTTTATTTTAGAGAATTTTTTCATAAAATTTATAATGATTTATTTTTAAAACTTAAATTTGATGTTATTAATTCTTTTAAAAAAGAACAAAATTATACTTATGTCGGTATTCATATTCGTGGTGGTGATTATTTAAAACATAAAGATTTTCATCTCAATTTATCTTCTTCTTATTATTTAAATATTTTAAATAATCATTTAGATTATAATAATACTACTAAAAATAAAGATTTCAAATTTATTATTTTCACTGATGACAAACATCATGCTTTATCTCTCAATTTATTTAATGAAAACCATAATTTTATTTTTGCTTCTGATTTTATTAATTGCAACCCAAATATTAAATCTTCTTCCTATAAACATTTAGATGAATTTGAACTTTTCTTATTCGGTCAAATGGATATTATGATTTGTGCTAATTCTTCTTTTGCTCTTTGGTCTAGTTATTTAAGTGATTCTCAAAAAATATTCATTCCTAATAAATGGTTTGTACCGAATGACCCTTTCGTTGATATTCCTCAATTAACTCTTAATAATAAATACAATATTATTAATTATTATTAAAAAATTTTAGTTTTTTTTATAATAATACAATATTATTAATTATTGTTAAAAAATTTTAGTTTTTTTTTATAAATTTTTATACTTTCAAATTAAATCTGCTTTGAACGCATAATTATACTTGCCATTTCTGTTCTAAAAAAATTAGCATCATGTTCATTTAAAATTGCATACGAAGCACTTCCATCTTGTGTTCTTAATGGGAAAACAAATTCGAGACCTTCAGTTATTCCTAAAAATCCAACTTTTCTAACATGTTCATTTCTTCTCATATAATTTATACCACCTGGTTGTGTTGTCATTGTACCATTATTATATAAATGATAAACTGTGTAAGATATATCTAAATAAGCTAAAGAAGGATTATGTTTTTTCCATACCATTCTATTCAAATTAATAACTTCATTTTCAAGATTATTTCTGATAAATTCAGGTTCTTCTGAAATTTTAGGTTTCAGACTTTTGTTCATCGGTGATACATCTGATACTAACGAATATCTTGGAGATAATTCAGATGTATCTATATTTTGTATCTGTTTATTTTTAGGACTCGTATTTATAGGAGATAATCTTCTATTTTTAGGCGAACCTTGCATATTTGTTATATCTCTTAACATTTTTGTTATTTATTATTAATAATTTTCTGTTCTTTATTATTTAATATTCATATTTTTTTAAGTTTTATGAATAATTATATTTACGTTATTATCAAATTATGAACAATCATATTCTATTGTTACACTCTTTATTATACAATTTTCATCATCTGTTTTTATTGTTTCCTTTATATTATCATTATTTTCTATTTTTTCCTCTTTTTTTAATTCTTCATTTTCTTTAAGTTCTTCTTTAATTAATTCATTTTTTTGTGTACTTAAAGAATGTGAAAAAGAAAAAGAATAATAAGGATTTATAAAAAAAGAAGTATTATTGATATCAACAAATTCTGGATAAATATTATTTGTCGAATTTGTCGAATTTGTCGAATTTGTCGAATTTGTTAAATTAGTTGATTCTTTTTTTGATGATTTATTATCAATAATAAAATAGAATATAAATGCATAAAAAAGAAAAATATTATAAATTATAGCGATAAATGAATATTCCATTTTTATATTTTAATATTTTTATTATTTAATAAAAATAAACTAGTTTAAAAATATTTTAATGATTAATTATAATGAATTATTTATTTTTGCTAATTCTGCTTCATATATTCTTTTTCTTAATTTTGTTGTACTTGCACCATGACAACTTCTATCATGAAAATATATTGGTGTCGGTAAATCATCACCTGTAAATCTTTTTCCAATATAATCATCTCCTAAAATTCTTAAATCTGCTTCCAATGTTTTTAATCCACTATACAACTCTTTTTCTGTTGTATATATAAATATTTTATCTACATATCGACATCCCTCTATCATAACTCTTCGTTCTTCAAATGATAATATTGGTAAATTCTTTTCAGGACGATCTACTCTAGGATTGGTTTGTAAAAATACTACCATCAAATCACTCTTTTCCTTACCTTCTTTTAGTATCAAATAATGTCCCATATGACATAAATCAAAACAAGATGCTATTGTACAAATTTTTAAATTTCTATTTTCCTTGCGGTAATTAGAAATTTCTTCTAAAGTTGAAGATTCGGCAAAATACGGGTCCATAATTATTTTTTTTTATAAAATTTTATTTGATTTTATTCATAAAAAACAAACGAATTATAAAAAAAAATGATTAATTAAATATTTAAAGATTAATTATCTAATAATTAAAATTAAATAAGTACTATTCAATACGTATATAATAAAAAATTAACGTAAAAATGGAAGTCGAAGGACAACAACAACAATATTTAACTATGGAAATTCAAGATTTAAATCATCAACATATGATTTTAAAATTTTTAGCTAATTCAGGAAGATTTATTCCTTTAGATTCTAATTGTAAATTTACGTTAGATTCTATTAATTTTGAAGAAAAGATGAATAAAAGAGTATTTAAGTCTCGAAGACTTCCTTCTGAAGGAAGATTTAGAATTAATTATGAAGAAATGGATTTAGAAATTAATATTTATTTAAATCCTCAATTTAATAATTTTAGAGAAAACCAAATGGGAGAATCTATGGGTTCATCTTGTCGTTCTTTACTTGTTTATCGAAATTTAGAGATTAAATATAAAATTGAAGATGATGAAAAGATTCTTCAATTATTTGAAGAAAATTTAAATAAAGATGATGAATACAAAACCTCAAATCTTGAGATTTTTTACAATCAAGATGATTTTTGGAGAAAACATTATGAAATTGAAGATAATAAAGTTCAATCTATTGAACAAATATTTTTACCTTCTACTACTTCAGATGAGATTATTGGATTAGTTGATAATTTTATTTCATTAGAAGATAGATATTATCAATTTGGTATTACATATAAGTTTACTTTTCTTTTAGAAGGTAAAGCTGGTATGGGTAAAAGTAGTATTGCAAGAAGTATTGCTCACAAATATAAAAAAAGACTTTATATTCTTAATTTAGGTAATAGAGAGACAAAAGAAAATGATTTAATTAATCTATTTAGAGTAATTAAAAAAGATAGTATTCTTGTTTTAGAAGATATTGATGCTTTTTTCGTTGGAAGAAAAACTGGTACAGAATGTGCTACTGGTGTTTCTTTCTCGACTTTAATTAATCTTTTAGATGGTAGTTTAGCAACTGGTAACGGTTTAATTACTTTTATTACTGCTAATCATGCTGAACATCTAGACAAAGCACTCGTCCGTCCAGGTAGAATTGATAAAGTTGTTCACTTCGGTGATATGACTAAAGACCAATTTGAAGCTGCATGGCGAGCAAGGGTTAGTAAAGATGAAGCTCCTGATGAAGAATTATTTAAGATTTGTCAAAAGAATAGTATGTCAATGAGTGCTTTAATGTATGTGTTCTTTTTTGCTAAAAATAATGAAGAAAGACGTAATATGGCTAGACAATCTGTATCAGAAAGAATTTTCAGTGAAAGTACTTTACATATGTACAGTTAAAACATTTTCTTTTTTTAATAAAAAAAGAAAACCTTTCATGGAAAAGAAAAAAATATAAATAATAAAAAAATATGAATAATAAAAAAATTGATTATTATTTAATTTATAAATTAATTTTTGTATATAACTTAAAAAAAAACTAAATACATCAAATAAAAAATAATACAAAAATGGCTAAAATTTTAAATTATGATTTGGAGTGTCCTATTGATAAATCTATTGAAGATTTTGAATATTTATATAGATGTGGAAATAGAAAAAGTGAGGTAGAACGGTATTTTTTTGTACCTGAAGATTTTTATATTTTTTATCCTAAAATATTTGTTTTTGATAATCAAATTCGTGAATTATTTGACAAAATAAAAAGTGTATTTCAATTTAAAACAAACGATTATGATGAATATGGACAACTAAAAAAGGAAAAAACAACAATTGAATATTATCATATACAAAGAAAAGATATTGATACTTTTAATTTGAACTATGATAATGCTTCTTTTTTTCATGATTTATTAAAAAGAGATGAATTAGATGAAAATAACTATTTTAGGGATAAAATTGCACCTACTAAATGTAATACTAATATTAAATATTGTAAATTGGCAGTTGAAAGTCAAATTTATCAAACTGGAAAGATTTTTAAAACTTCTAATGCACAAATTCGTAAAAAATATGAAATTATTCATCAATTTACTGAGGAAGAACTTGATGAATTCGATAAATTTGTTCTTGAAAATGAAGAATAAATTATTAAACTTAAAAAAAGTTTAATAAATTATATAGAAAAAGTAAAATTATAAAAATGGAAAATATTGAAAATTATTTTTATGATAAGAATAATGAAACTTATCAAAAAACAGTTAAAATATTTAAAAATATTTTAGAAGAATTAAGTGATGATTTAAATGATTTTGAATATTTTAATGGAGTGCGAAAAAATTCTAATAATAATGATATTAATAATTTTTTATTGGATTTACTAGATGATAAATGTAATTATGTATATAATATTATTGAAGAAGATATAAAAGATAAACGGATTGTAATTAGTAGACATTCTGATATATGTATGGGAATCATTATGGATAAGGATTGTAATATTAATATAACTTTGGGAGGTATAATGTTATATGAAAAAATATTTTGTAAAAAAGATGAAATTGTGTATTTTGATAATCCAGTTCTTTTAATAAGTTGTCAATATTATGAATTCAGAATTATTTTACCAGATAATCAAAATGAAAAAAACAAGAAAATCAAATTTATTCATTTATATCTAGAAAATGAATCAAGAAAATTTATTACACAGAATAATATTTGTTTAGAAAATACTATTTATTCAAAAAATTATTGTAGTAATATTTCTGAAAAAATATTATTAAATAATGACGAAAAGTTGTTTAATTTTAGATTTTTTAATCCAAATTCAAATCAATATAATAAAAAGAAAAGGATTATGGAAAGAACTGAAAAATATAAATTGGAATTGATTAAAAAATGTTGGCATCCTAAAAGAGTTCAAGATTGGTGTTTGAGTTTAGATGAATTAGAATTATTTAAATAAATTGAACTTAAAGAAATTTAAAATTAAAAATTATTAATAAAATATATAAATTAAGGTATAATAAATAAAATAAAAAGTTATTATTTATTAAGAGAACAAAATATGAATAGTGAAATAAAAAATATATATTATGAATGTAAAGATTGTAATTTTAATTGCAAAACTAAAAAAGAAATGGAAAAACATATAAAAACTATAAAATGCAATGATAATATTGATAAATTAAAAAAAATAAATAAAAAAAATAATGAACTATTTTTTGAAAAATTAAAAGAAAAATATGTTGTAATACGAAATAAGTCTGAGGAAAATAAGACTATAAATAACTTGGATTTTATAGAATATCTAAAAAAAGAAATACCTGATATCAAATTATCTGTAAAAAAAGAAGCTTATGATAGTCCAGAAAATTTTTTTAACAAAGAATATGTAGATGAAAGAACATTTTGTTTCCTAAAAGATAATTTAGTTGTTGCTTATTGTTTTTATTTATTTTATAAAGATTTTAATGAAAAAGAAATAAATATATATGAAAAAGGAGCAATACTACAAATTATAAAAAATAGGTATAATTATTATATGAATTGTAATGAAAATGAATTAAAAGATTTGGAATTTACAAAAAGTTATACAGATTTAGATATGATGGTTATAAATAAATTTAAAGAAGATTTTAAAAAAATAAATGAAAAAAAAAGTTGTTTTTAAATTTAAAAAAATATTAATTAATTTAAATAAATAAAATGAATTATGAAAATCAAATAATCGATTTATTAAAAAATATAAAAAATAATCAGTATGAAAATATAGAAAAATTTAATGATTCTATTATTAAAAAAGATAATAAAGATTCTTATAAAAATCTTGATATTCAATTGAATAAAAAAAATTATGTATTTTTTAATAATAAATATGAACTTAAAAAAAATCAAAAATTTATTATTGATAAAAATAATAATGGTGATATTTGTTTCGGATTTTTAACATCTGAAGATTGTATTTTAAAAATATTATTTGAAAATAATATTTATGAAAATATTGTTTGTAAAAAAAATATTATTAGTTATTTGGAAATTCCATTATTTTTAATTAGTTCTTTTTATAATGAAATATCAATAATAACTGATAAAAATGTTTATATTAATATAATAAGTATTTTTATAGAGCATTCCATAAGAATATTTTTAGCAAGAAATAACTTTAGTATAAATAATAAACTTTACTTTAATGGATTAATATATCATTTAAAAAATGGATATGATACAAAAAATAATTATTTAAACTTTACTTTTTAATTTTTTTATATTTTTAATAAATAATTTTATTTATTATTTTGTTCTTCAACTTCTTTCTTTTTATTTTCTTCATAAATTTTTTTTTCTTCTATCCAACCTTTTTTCCATCGTGGTTCATAATAATATTCAGAATCTCCACCTTCGTCGTAATGAAAACTTGTATACCATTGACAATTATTGCATTTAAAAACATCTGTACCATAAGCATCATAACTTCTTGATAATCTTATTCCAGCTTGGTAATTTTCTTCAATTATTTCTTTTGATTGACATTTGGGGCAAATTTTAAAGTCATCAAAGTAAAATTGTTTTCGTGATTCATCTGATTGATCACCACAATAAAATTGACCATTTGAGAGTTTGTGATGAATTTCTAATTTATCCATTTTTAAATAATAATTATATTTTTTTTTTATTTGAAAAAAATGATTAAAAATTAATTATCATTTTTTATTTATTTAATAAATCAACTTTTAACTTAATAAATAAAATTTTGACGTAAAAAAATTAAAATGGATACGTTAAAAAAACTATTATATACAGGTACTGGTTCTCATTTTCAGCCAGTCAATGATTTTCCTAATGCAAAAGAATTTATTTTTATTGAATGTCAACCTTATTCAGAATTTTCTGGAAAACCTTTTTTTGATAGAGGTTTTTACAGAGATAATTTTGTAGAAAAAATATTAAATAGAGCTAAATCTTATGAATTTGAATTAATTGAAGAAAAAGAGTTAGATAATACATTTTTTTGGTCTAAATTGACATTAAAACAAAAAATATGTTATACTTTATTTCCTCGTTTAATACCTAAATATGTAAATCCTACATTATTAAAATTTGAAAATAAAAATACAAATCAAACTATAAAATATTTTATATCAACACCTTTTCATTATTACACTAATAATGAAGTGACAAATGAAATAGAATCATGTGATGGACTAATTTTAAGCGGTTTTTTTCCTAATAAATCAATTTTAGAATATTTTTCTAATAAAAAAATAAGTTTTATTGGTTATTCAGGAAGTTATTTTGATTTTGATGAATACACTGAAGACTATCATGATTTAAATCATATTGTAAGATATATGCATGAATTAAAAAAAGAAGAAAGAATAAATTATTTTGATAAATATTATTTAGTTAATGATGCTATAGAAAAATATTTAAATGCAGATATTAATGATAATGATTCAGATGAAATTAATCATGATAAATGGACTTATAGATATCGAAGCTTAGATAAATTTATTATGGAAAATAAACCTAAATCTGATATAATTGAATGTATTTCGTTTGATGATTTTTTAGAAAAAAATAACTAAAAAAAATAACATAAATTTATAAAAAAAACTGATGGACTAAATTATCTAAAAAATATTATTTATAATTTTATAAAAAAAACGCATAAAAATGGTTGCTTTTATCATTGATAGACGTCTGATTGAACTTAGGGATGACCTCAATAGTGAGCCGTCTCGTCGTATCCAACCTGGGTACGTGTGGCACGTGGAGCGCGATGGGTTGGTCGGCAAGCGCGTCTTTAATAACGGGAGCATTTTGGAGTTTGTCATCAACCCTACGGACGATGGCGGGTTTCACGGTGAATTTCGTTCTTTTGGAGTGGATCTCACAAACATTCATAACTATTGGGTCATGAGATTGTACAGCCACCACGGAGCGGGTGCTGTCTGGAGTTTTCTAGAGGACGTAGAGGGGGGCTATTTCGCAAACCTCTCCGGGTAAGGTTAGTGGCTAAATGTCGTGGGATAAAAATTATAAAAATAAAAAATAAAATAGTTTAAAATAATAAAATATTTTAAATTGTTTAATAAGAAATATGTTGTATATAAAAGAATTAACTAAGGAACATAATAATTTATGGAAAGAATATGAATTATGGTTAGAATATTCGCAAAATAAGAAAAATGTAGTTAGAAAATATTTCATTTATGATGATGATTATAAAAATAAAAAATTAAAAAAGAAAGGTTTTCGTGATTTAACAACTGAAGAGTATTGTATGTATAATTGTGAATTTGATGATATTATTGGAGATTGGACTTTAATTAAAGGTGACTATGGTTTAATATTTGTTCAATTAAAAAACAAATATTGTTTAGCTTTTAGATGTTATTTAGATAATGAAAATAATTGTATATTATTTGAAAATAATGCAGAATATATTATAAATGAAGAAGAAGAAAAATTATTAAAAAGTGTTGGTTTTGAAATAGAACGGAAAATGTCATCTGATGAAGATGATGAAGATGATGAAGATAATGAAGATAATGATGATAGAGATAATGAAGAAGAATGTGAAGATAATGCAGAAGCAGATGATGAAATATCAACAGAAGAAGATAGTGAAAGTGAAATAATACAAATGAAAATGAAAATAGATAATAATTGTTATGTTTCTTTATTAGAATATATGAGAGAATTATCAGATGAAGAAGATGATACAAAACATATAATATATTATCATTTTTATTTTATTGAATGTATATTAAATGATAAAAAAGAGTTAATAGATTTACAAAGATCGGAGATAGGAATGAAAGATATAAAAAAAAGAAAAAAAGATAAAAGTTTTCCATATAATTTTAATTATAATTATGATGATTATTTAGATAAAAATAAATATTATTTATTTTATAATGATAATAAATATATGGCAAAAAAAAAGAATAGTAGTCATACTATTTTTATAGATGAAAATAAAATGAAAATATTAATGTTTGATATCATAAA
>JACCEC012868867.1_pt1 | contig 47058 bp, 34 predicted proteins | sample 7450121 | NCBI WGS metagenome assembly JACCEC01 (sample SAMN15323455, study PRJNA562643) | freshwater metagenome | isolation source: river surface water | place: USA:Blue River Watershed | collected 2017-08-18 | reverse complement strand
TACGAGCGGTACTTTGAATGTATCAGGTAACGTTTGTCAGAACTCTACATTGAGTCTTTCGATTCAATCACACAATTGTGCTACAAGTGAAGTTCCATTTGTATCAAGTTCGATAACTGGCTCGCCAGTATTAGCAGAGAATGGTACTACATTCTTAGCAAATACTGCAACATTGGGTACATTACAATACTATTTGTTCTGTAAGAATGCAGCTACTGGTTGTGCAAGTCCAGGATTGGCATTAGCAGCACTTGTAGTTAACGTAAATCCAATTACTCCTTTCAATGTAAGAATGGCGCAAACTAACGCAGCTCCTTGCCCTACAAACTTAGGAACAATTGCATTTACTGCTACTTGTGCAGGTGTTGGTGAAACAATGGATATTTATTCAGCAGCAACAGGTGGAACTATTCTAGCTTCTATCTCTGCTAATCCAAACGCACCAACAACCCTTTCTGGTTTTACTCCAGCTTCTACAACTACTACTTATTATGTAGAGTGTAAGCAGCCTTCAAGTGGTTGTACAAGCACGCGTGTTATGGTGGGAACCTTCACTGTGGCTGCAAATATTCCTGCACCAACGGCTACAGGTCTAAGCCCTGATAAAGTTTGCCAAACACCAACTGCATCGATTATCACAATCTCTCCACTTGGAACTTGTGCATCGGGTAATGTGAGACTTTATATGGACCAAACTACCGTAGGTGGTGGTGTGAGCTCAACTACTGCAAACGCAGGTGGTCTCATTGGTTCTTATGATTTCTATTTGGGTTGTGTTAATGGTTCATGTGAAACGTTGCCAGCTGAGCGTGTTAAAGTAACATTCAGAATTAACACGACACCAGCTACGCCAACGCTAACTCCTGCATCAACGACTAACGTATGTTTTGGTACTCCTGTAACATTAACAGCGGCAGGTTGTGCAGCTACTGATACACTTAAGATTTGGTCATCAAATGCTGCAGGTTCTACTTTGATAGCTCTTCAGAAAACAGCTGTAGGTGCTACTACAACAGTAGATGTTACTCCAGCGGCAGGTGTTACTACTTACTACGTAGCTAAATGCGTAAATACAAATTGTTCTAGCCCATCTTCGACGTCAGCATCTGTACAAGTGCGCGCAGCAGTAACTGCTCCTACATCAGGTACATTGCTTCCTTCGTCTGCTTGTGCTTCTGACCCATCAGTGACAATGACTACAAATACAACTTGTGGATCATTAGCTACAATATGGTACACACAAGCAACAGGTGGTACTCCAATCGCTAGTTTACCAACTACAACGCCAACAACAGTAGGAGTTACTACTTACTACGCGGCATGTAGAGATTTGGTAACAAATTGCGAAAGTACAACTCGTTATGCTTTAACGTTTACGCTCAACCCTGCTGGTAGCGCTCCAGTTGGTGCTTCTTTAACACCAAGTGGTACTGTTTGCGGAACAGGTAATGTTCCAATTACGCTTGCTTCTGCTTGCCCAGCAGGCGAGACGATGTTGGTATCAGTAGATGGTGCTCCATACAGTGAGGTAATTCCTACTACTCAGATGGCAGATGGCAGCAACCACATTTATCGTGTACGTTGTCAGGCAGGTACAGGCGCTACTGCTTGTGTTGGTCCAGAGTCATCTTTGATGGTACTTAGAATTAACGCTGCTCCAGCTGCTCCAGTTGCTTCTTTGTTTATCAATGGTCAGGCTCCTACTCCAATTTGTACTGGAGGCTCTCCGTTGGTGTTAACAAGCAATACAAATTGTGGTTCTAACCAAACTGTTTGGTTTGATGCTAGCAACAACACACAATTAGCGTCATTGCCTACTACAACTTCAACAACTCCAGGTACTTATTCTTACTTCGCAAGATGTTTGGGTGTAGGTGGATGTACAAGTGCTAACAGTAATACAGTATCTTACAGTGTGTTACCAGTGTTGGCTCAACCTACAGTAACAAGTAGCTCAACAGGCGTTGTTTGTGCAGGTACTAGCGTAACATTCTCACAGAACTGTGCTGCTGGTTCAACTCCACAATGGAGTACAGGTGCTACTACTGCTACGATTAGTCTAACTTTACAAAGTGCAGGTAGCCAAGTTGTTTCAGTAAAATGTATCCAATCAGGATACTGCGATAGCCCTGTAAGTGCACAAGTTTCAGCTTCTTGGAGCAGTACTTTTGATGTTACTTTGATTAACGTAGGTTCGTCACAGGCGGCAATTAAAGGTATTTCTGGTACTCCTAAGTCTGCTTGGGCATCACAGTTTATCACAGTAGATGCAGGTCCTTCTTTAGCGGCTAGCTCTCAAGGTAACCCTTCTATATACTATACTGAGAATATCAACAAGAGTGCACCACGTTACTGGACAGCTCACGTTGAGACTTGTAACTTAGGTACTGAAGGTTCGGTAGGTTTTGATATGCTTTGTACACCTGAAATAGGTCTTCCATTGTCGTTCAATACTATCGAAAACTATGCACCTTACTTGATGTATGCAAACCGTGATGGGTTTACGGAGCTATATGCGCAAAACAATCCATTCTTTGGATTCTACGCAGCTGATCCAATTGCCCCAGGTAAAAATACATACGACAGTGGTTTCCCTAAAGGTCTTTACAAGTTGTCAGTTCGTTACTGGAGCCAAAAAGGTCTTGGTATTGCACCAGCAGTACGTACTGCACAAGGAAAGGAACTAGCGTACGCAGAATACTATTTCCGTATTCAATCACGGAATGGTATCGGTGCAGGTGCAGCTCGTGAGGGTGTATCTGAAAACACTGAAGCTCCATTCGTGACGATGGGTCAAAACCCTGTAACTCGTACGTTGTCGTTGACAATCAACGGTGCTAAAGGTCAAGAAGTGAAATTGAACTTGGTTGACGCCTCTGGTCGCTCAATCAAAGCTTCTTCAGTAACTCCTGAAACTAATACTCACCGTGAAGAAATCGATATGACTAGCCAAAATACTGGTATGTACTTCATCCAAGTTAGCACTCCATCTAAGCGTGCTTCTTTGAAAGTATTGAAAGTATCTCAAGACTAATCGTTCATACGATTTATACGAAAGAAAGCCCCGCATTTGCGGGGCTTTCTGTTTTTATAGCTTGTAAACTATCTTAAAGGCTACTACCTTTGTAGTGGTATTTCTGTTGAAATGATATGATTAAACCTACTGAAATTCATGAGTTTTAGAAAGTATTATTGGGTATCTCTTCTTTTTTTAGCGTGTCATTTTTCGTATTCACAGGCGTTGCCTGCTGCAGATGAAGTAACGGATGCACAATTAGAAGAATTTATTAAAGTAGCTCAAAGTAAGGGCTTATCACAAGCCGAGTTAGAAGCTGGAGCATTAGCAAAGGGCTACACTGAGGCTGATATTGCTAAAATTCGCGCAAGAATTAATACAGTGAAAATAAAGACGGAATCGACTCCCTCGTCGAATGCGAATAATACAGTTCGCCAACAGCAAGGGCAAGTTTCGGAAAAGACACAAATTTCGGAAAAGATACCAACCCCAGTTGGAAATGACCAAGAAGTTAGAAAAAAGAAAGAGGTATTTGGAACACAGTTGTTTTCCAATAAGTCCCTGTCTTTTGAACCTAATTTACGCTTACCTACTCCTAAAGACTATATTTTAGGCACAGATGACGAACTTAAAATAGATATTACGGGATACGCTTATCAGCATTATGATGCACGAATTTCGCCCGAAGGAACAATTAAAATCGAGAGTTTAAGCCCGCTGTATGTAAATGGGTTGACTATTGAGCAAGCAAAAAACAAAATAATTGAACGTTTGAAAGTTTTGTACGCGGGTATCAGAAATGGGACGTTGAACGTAGATGTGACTTTAGGAAATGTAAGAAGTATAAAGGTAACAGTAATTGGGGAGGCTACTAATCCAGGTACTTACACAGTCTCCTCATTGGCAACGGCATTTCACGCGCTCTATTTATGTAGTGGCCCCAATAGTAACGGCTCAATGCGCGAAATACAGCTACTAAGAAATAGCAAAGTGATTCAAACCATCGATTTGTACGAGTTTTTAATGAAAGGTACACTGATTGAAAATATAAACTTGAGAGATCAAGACGTAATTTTGATTCCGATAGCAGCCAAAAAAGCAGAAATTGAGGGAGAAGTCAAAAGAAGTGGGATATTTGAGCTAAAAACAAATGAAAATTTTACTGACTTATTGAAGTATGCAGGAGGATATACTGAGCAAGCGTACCAAGCATCCGTGAATTTGTATCGAAATACTGCAATTGAGCGTCAATTGATTACATTTTCCCCACTTTCTCAAAACCAATTTACGCTTCAAAATGGAGATAAGTTGGTTGTCGGTACTATTTTAAATCGGTTTGAGAATAAGGTAGAAGTGATTGGAGCTGTTTTTCGGCCCGGGGAGTTTGCATTAAGTGATGAAATTAAAACCGTAAAACAATTAATCAAAAAAGCGGAGGGTTTGCGTGAAGACGCTTTCCGTAACCGAGCAGTGTTAAAAAGAAAACGCGAGAATCTTGACCCTGAATTAATTCAAATTAATTTAGACCAGTTGTTTAAAAACGATGCCGAAGATATTTTGTTGAAACGTGAGGATGTTTTAATTATCAAATCTATTTCAGAAACACGTCAAGTTCAAACGGTCGGTATCAGAGGAGCCGTTAATAGCGGAGGCATATTTGATTATGCCGAAAAAATGACATTGCAAGATTTGATTCTACTCGCTGGGGGGTTCACTGATGGGGCTACTGGAAAAGGAGTTGAGCTGTCGCGTCGGTTATACAACGATGAAACGAAAAGTGAAACAGTGGAAGTCACGAAGTATGATATTTCAAAAGAGTTAAGCGAAATGTCTACCATTGTATTGAAGCCGTATGATGAAGTAATTGTACGTAGTTTACCAAATTATACAGCGCAACAAGTAGTAAGTATTAAGGGACAGGTATTGTACCCTAGTACGTATGTGATTGCAAGCAGGGAAGAGCGACTTAGTAACCTAATTGAACGTGCGGGTGGTTTTCGTCAAGAAGCGTATTTGCCAGGAATTCAACTCTTTAGAAATGGGCGCTTAATTGCGATGGATATTATTCAAATTTTGAATAATCCAAAGCATCCCAATAACCTTTTACTGATGCCTGGTGATGAACTTATTGTACCTAAAGAACCAGAAACAGTGACGATTGGTGGGCAAGTATTCAATCCAAATATTGTGGCTTTTAATCCTACTTTCAGTTTTAAGGACTATATTGCCCAAGCGGGTGGATTTACAGATAGCGCAGATGTAGCCAAAGTCTATGTGGTGTATGCAAATGGTTTTACCGCTCGTACAAAGAAATTCCTAGGAATGAAATTTTACCCTACCATTGAGCGGGGAACGCAAGTGTTTGTACCTACTCGACCTAGGAGAAATAGGCTTAGTTCGGCTGAGCGCTTATCTCTATTTACGGGCTTGACGTCCACAATGGTTTTGATAATTACATTAATTAGAACATTAAATTAACACTGATTGATGAAAGAGGAAGAATATTTAGCAGAACAAGAAATAAAAGCTCCTATCAATCTAGGAAAGCTTTGGTACGTACTGTGGAAAGAAAAGTGGATTATTATAGTTTTGGGGCTACTAACTACGATAGGAGGAGGGTATTATGCATTTACTGCCCAAGAAGAGTTTGAATCGCAGGGTAAAATTTTGCCTGAAATACCTCCATCTACAACAGGTTCATTAGGAAGTTTGGCGGGGGCACTTGGTCTAAGTGGGATTGATTTAAAGAATGCAACCGAGGCTATTCGTCCAGATTTATACCCTGAAGTACTCAAGAGTACGACTTTTTATTTGGACTTGATGAAACAGCCTGTTGTGACTCGTACTAATCAAAAACTGACGTTTGAGGATTTTTATCATCAATCGGTTGAGAAAAATGAGGAAATAGATACGACTTTACTTAGAAAGTTTAATGTAGAAGCTAAAGGATTTTATGTATTAAGTCGTTTGAACGAAAATCGTATCAAGGATTTGAGGAAAAGAATCTTTAGTACGTACGACAGAAGGGCAGGAGTAATTAGTATCAATGTAAAATTACCAGACCCCGTAGTTGCGGCAACTGTCACCAAATTTTCAATGGATTATTTGACAGAGTACGTCATTAATTACCGTACTCAAAAAAATCGAAGAGAAGTTGAGTTCTTAGCCGAACGCCTAGATGTAGCCAGGGGTAAATATTATTCAAATCAGGCCAAAAGGGCACAGTACAGTGATCAGTTTCAAGCAGCTACTATCAGGTTTCAAGCAGCAGATGTACAACGAGAGCGCATTCAGGCGGAGTATAATACTTCATCAAGTTTTTATAACTCATTGCTGACGAAGTACGAAGAAGCAAAAATTAAGCTACACCAAGAAACTCCGGTAATTAAGGTGCTTGAGCCACCTACTGCTCCAACACGTAAATCAGAGCCTCGTCGAAGTGTAATTATTGCACTGTCGGGCTTATTAGGGGGGGGAATAGGGTTATTTATCGCATTAATACGAAAGAAAAACTACAAACAGGTGCTTAACTAATTGGGAAGATAGAGAGAAAGAATATAGAACGGGACATTTTCAACGAATTGAGAGTGCCCCGTTTACTTTTTCTAGCCAAATCGACCGACCCTTGCAACTCCAATGAGTGTCGCTTAGACTATAAACAGCATTAGCTTGTTGGTTATAAGGAGTCCATACATCAATATAGGGGGCCAGTAAAAGGGGGGCTGTTTGAACACGCTCAACGAGGTGATTATAAACGCCCATTTCAGGGGCTAGGATGCTTGTTTTATTGGGAATGATGGACAGGAAAACCTCATCAAACCCTTTTGATTTGTAATAATCGCGAGTTCGATTAACTTGTTTGATTAAACTTTCTAATTCTTTGGCAGGAAGATCTTTAAAGGAAGATGTAATTCGTGTGGAATCGGTATCCCAAACAAACAAAATCTGCTTGCCATCTGGTGAAAATGATATTTGGTCACTGTGTTGCCCAAACCATTGGAAATTTATTTGAGCTTTCCATTCTTTTAATTGCAAAAATAGATCTCCTGAGAAAAGAAAACTTGTTAAGGCTTCTTCGCTTTCTTTTAGCATCCCTTCAAAAGCCTTGTAGTTTTCAGTTAGCCAGTTTTTAAAAGAAAAGGCATTTGGAACCACCTTTTGAGTGCCAATTGTGAAATTTTTAACATCTTTCGCAAAATGTTCTCTGAAATGCCTTTCAACCGTTTCAAGTATCAAAATATTCCGTTTGGCTGGATTGAGTTGTACAGTTTCAAATTCATTCCAATGAATGCGTGTGTAAGAATCGACGTTAAAGTCATTTTTACCAATCCGTTGCTTTTCGGTAAAGCTATCACCGATAATATATAATGCAGTGTTGATAGAGGTTGCCTTCAAAGTTGGAGCGGTGGTACATGGTGTTTGCAGCTCTTTAAATTGAGGTAGATTTGATAATCGATATAAATCCCCATAACGATAAGAATCTTGCGTAAAACCCCATTCAAAAGCGGTTTTACGGAATGTAGGTACACAACCTACAACCCAAAGTGATGCTCCGATAAATAAGAGTAGGTATTTTAAAAAAATCTTCATGAACTCAGTAACTATCTAAGTTTAAGCGACCAAATTTGAATTTTTTTGTTGGCATACCCGTAAATCAATAATTTATTGTAGCCCTCGATAAGATTGATTCGAACAGGAAATTCGCTAGGAAAAGGCTTGTCTCCAATTTGATACCCCTTTAAATCGTATAAGGTAGTGTAATTACCCGATTTGACACTTAAAAATTTTACTTCAGAACTGAGATAGTAGTATTGAACCTGGTTTCTTGATTCAACCAGCCCTTTCGCTGAAAAAAGCTCATGTCCTTCTTTATCTAAAACGGCAAACTGAGTTTTTGATTCACGGAAAAGTAACCAATCACGGTTGTTAGGAGCGGCTTTTGCCCTAAAAAACGAGGTGGGGTCGGAACGGAATAGCTGCCTGCGGTCAAAGACTTTTCCTCCGAGTGAGGCTTTTATAAATTCACCGTATTTACTTACCCCAATCAACTGAGTTAAGTTACTTCCAGGGGAAAAAACGCCAAAAAATGGGCCTGAAAAATTGGTTTTTAGGTCTACTTTATAAGGTTCAGGAATGACACCTGCTTCATTGATGAGCCCAATTTGGCCTGGACTTTGCGTAAACAAGAAGTGCCTTTTGCCTTGGTATTCGACTTCGTGAATAGGAAGAAGTAAATCGGTAAATGGACGAGAAGTATTTAAAAGAACGAGGGCTTGAGTTGGGCTGTTCCAAAGGTATAAAAACCCGTTTGTATCAATGACTAAAAAACGAAAACTGCCTTCAATACCGCTCTCTAACTGCTGCAAGCTCCTAATTTTACGACCTTGCGGTAAGCGAATGGGGGGAATGGTCATGTAACGCTGTTGGTCGTCTTCATCAACAACATTCAGACTTTTTTCGGTGGCAAAAATATATTGAAGACGCCCTATACTCAAGAAGTCAACAGAATAAATGTCGCTTACAATAGGCGCATCAAGCTTGGTGATTTTACGCTTTTTCTTTTCTGCAAACGGATTCAAAAGCTCGTTAGAAGCTGTTGCAATAATCACTTTTTCCATTCCGTTAGGGTAGTTTCTAACCGTAAAAACCCCGCCAGAAGGTGCTTCAGGTGTTTCAAACTCTTGCTGTAGAAAAACTTTATTCAAAATTTTAGCGCTTGATGCCTTACTAAGTCGCCCAAATGTAAGGGAAGTGTAGGCCTTTTCTTCTTTGTAAGCACTCTGGAATACAAGCCGATCAAAAGGTAATTTTTCGGTAATGTCGTAATTGAGTGTTTTAAATAAGTAATTCATAAAACCACTCCCCATGTATTCTTTACTCTTACGTGGGTGGATGACAAACGTAAAATTGGATGCCTTCAACGTTTTATCAAAAAAAGCGTTGTAGACAGCTGAATTGGCCCATGTACGCTGATATTCGAGGTCAATGAGGTAATCTTTTAATACCTGTGAGTCGTTGGCGTACACGATGAAGTTTTTGTGAAATGCGACATAGCATTTGGGGAATCCCTTAAAAAGCCCTCCAAATAAAACCGCAGGAAGTTCATACCAGTCAATACAATATACTTTCCCACCTTGAAAAGGTTCGATAGGCAACCCTTTATTTTTATTAAAAAGAATAGCTAATCGTCTAAAAAAGGCATCAAAGTTAACCCCAGGCTCCACTTTTTGTAATAAAACTTGCCCTTTTGTAAGTGAGTTGTTTGGCTCTAATTGGCAAAGAATGAGTTCTTTATTAGTAAAACGATAAAAAGAGTCAATTCGATTAGAACCAATACTTGATTGAAGGTTTGACCGAGATAAATTAATGGAATCGGAAGAGATAGAGCTGAGTTGGCTTCGTAATTGACGAGTAAACAAAGGCGAGTCGTCAAAGCCAAGCCTATATAAAATAGCGGTGTTGTTTGGGATAAAAAAAGTATTTTTGAAAGGGGTGGCCCTTTGATTATTGAGGGCATACACATACCCTCCAGCTTTGATTTTTTTTCCTTTGGAAGTAAGGGTAGTATTTTTACTAGAAAATTCGAGGTCTAAATGCAGACTTTCAGTGCTAGGTAAAAAAGAGAAAAAATAGAGAAGGCCTGCATCAGACTTGGTGAAAGCCTCTTTGCGTAATACTTCAGAAAGGAGGTCATTGTTGAGAAAAATACTTAATTCGCTGTTATCATCTCTAATACTTTCGAAGCGGCTTGGGCGGGTAGTACGAAGTGGATTAGAGGCATACCGAATCCAGTCTTCGAGTACATCGCCCGAAATACACGAAACGATAAAATTGTTGAAAATCGTATAGGCAAAAAGTGGTTCTGAAGTGGGGGTGCTTACATCATAAATTTTGTATCCGTTGTGTTTGTGCGATGTTACTCGGACTTTGGAGGACGCAGGTCCTTCTAACCAACTGTAAACTTGAAAGACGTCAAGAGGGAGAAAAACAAGATAAGCAAATCGGTCACTTGAAGTTTTTTGCAATACATACGTTATTCTACGTCCTTTGAGTAATTTTTCTGCTTGGGTAACATCATCGCTAAGTAGTCGAAAGTTATCGATTTGGCGGGCAGCCAAGTTAAGAAGAGGCACTTCACGCATTTCAATTCCACCTTTCTGGACTTTAAAGGTAGTATCTTGAAGCCGTTGGCTTTGGAGGACTAAAAAGGCGTTTTCGGGTAAAAGTTTCCAGACGGTAGCCGAGTACATTTGCCAACGCTGAAAACCCCACCAACCCGCTAATAAAATCATCAGCGAGATGGCAACTATGATGCCTCTTCTATTCATAGAAGTTCATGATTTATGGTTTGTAGTTTCGGGTTTTCTGTTTGAGGTTTAGGTTTGCTAGGTTTACGGTTTGATGTTTGAGGAAAGCCCAATTCTTTCAAACAGGAAACAAAAAAACTTTAAACAGAGTAACGCTAAACAGCAAACAACTCAGGCAGCTTTAATAGCGCGTACTTTGCTGTTGAGTGATAGGCGGAAGTTCAATAACTCCTTGAAGCTTTGAATACAGACCTGGATGAGTTTCCAACGTAAGATAGAAACTGTACCTGTCAAACGCTCCTTGTGGGTAATTGGTATATCAAATGTCTTTTCACCTGCTTTCTTTGCCATTACTGCTAAGAAGATATTAGGGGCAAAAGGTTCAGGGTTGGGAAGTTGGTCTAATAGCTTTTTTAGATAACTTCCTTTTATAAGACGGAAAGGGATGTTAGCGTCGTTGATGAAGGTTCCATAGGCAAAGAAAATAGTGTATTTTAAAATACGAGTAATTACCAGTCGAGCAGGAGCATCGTAGCGAACTTGGCGGTAGCCCATGATAAAGTTGGAATCGTTACGTTTTGCCCAAAGTTTGGTGACATCTTCGGTGACAAATTGGTCATCACTATCGGTTTGAAATACCCATTCAGAATTGAGTTCAACCGCTTTATGATACCCATTAACTACCGCGTTTCCGTGTCCACCATTAGGTTGGTGAACCACGTAAAGGTTGTCAATGGAGGGGGCAATACGATCTAAAATTTGCTTAGTTCCATCTTTTGATCCGTCATTGATAACTATTAACTTGGTTTCTTTGCCAGGAAAAGTATTTTTAAGGAAGGAAGTCCACATAGTTACTACCTGCTCAATGCATTCTTCTTCATTATAAGCAGGCATCACAATCGAGAAATAAAGGCTCATTATTGATTGGAGATTTGTATGTTAAGACGCACTTAGGTGCGAACGGAACGATTCTATGGTTAAAAATTTCTCAAAACTACTCAAAAAAAGGCGTTTGGCCTACCTTTCCAACAGAAGGATTTATTTTATGGTAGCCTCTACTAAGGGGCGTATTTGTCTTTTAAATTGTTGATAGGTTTTTCAATCAAAAACCAAGATATGGAAGCCACTAAAGTAGTTACCAAAAACAGTATTATAAACTGCTCTAAGTGCATGTTTTCAAAATTAGGGAAGGTGCGGTCTAGCTTGTTAAAAAGGCGAACAGTAGGGTGGCTCGCTGGGGAGTGATAGTGGTTATAGACAAAATTATGATATACATACAGCCCATAGCTTATCTTACCAAGATAGTTACTGACTGGATGTTCCAAAAACCATTTGAACCAACCATTATAGCCAATAATCGCTCCACCAATGAGAAACATAAAGAAAATTGATGCGAAAAAACGTTCCCAAAGGGCGATGTAAAAGTTATTGTCTTGGGAAATACCTGAAAGTGTTTGTTGCTTCGAAAGTATAAATACAACCGCGAGCGCCACAAAACTACCTCCTAAGTACCAACGGTTTGTAAAGATTTTTTCAAAAATGGGTCGGTAGTACAGCTGTGCGTAGGCCATAAGTGCCCCAACACCAAAGGCATCAAGCGCAGTAGGCATCGTAACATAAGAAACGTACCAGGGCTGATGGGTATAAAGAAAATACCCTCTTAAAACAACGCTAAAGACAATAAGAACACTAAAAAAAGTAAGAATGTGGCGCCGTGGAATGAAGAAAATAAGTAGCGGGAAAAAAATGTAAAACTGTTCTTCTACCGCTAACGACCAAAAGTGGTCGGTCACACCTAACCAAGTGTTTTTGAGAACAATATAGATGTTGGATGCGTATAAAAATTGCCAACCCTCTTTTCCTCGTACCGATGGGTCGTTGAGCAACCAAAGGACGATCAGCGACAGATAATAAATGGGAAAAATCCGAATGGTACGGCGGATATAGAATTTTTTGAGATAGGCGCCCAAGCCGCCTTCTTTATCGTAGTTTTTGTCTTTACTACTTAGTAGAATACGAGCAATTAAAAAACCACTTAATACAAAAAATAAATTGACTCCTAACTTACCAAAAGGCAACGCATGAGGCTCGGGCATCCAGTGATCCCACAAAACGAGTCCTACAGCGATAAACCGTAATCCATCGAGTTGGACGAGATAATTATCTTGATGTTTTACCAATTTGTTTTAATGTTTTGTCGTTGAGCTGGTTGGAACGTCGCTATACTACATTTTGCATCTTCAAAATAAAGCTTTCCTTCTCGGTCAAAGTGCAACCACCGCACCTTATAAGTACCAGGTTTTATATCTGACGATGGGGGAGTTACAATGGCTTTTGAGCCTTTGATGAAGTAACGTTTGTAGTTGAATATATTCCTAAACGAATGTTTGCGGGCTTGCCAAGTAGGAAATACATACTGGTGTTGGGCATTGGAAAGCACGATGTAGAGGCCGCCATCTCGAAGGTCGTAAAGGCGATATTCGGATTGTATCAATTCAAAAGAATTGTTTTTTACTAAACACGCTTGACCCGTAAATACAGAATCTTTTGGAATTGGAATATTCTCTAAAAACAATGAAGGTGCTTGATAGATAGAACTGGAGGTGATGCCATCATTGCGCCAATTGAAACAGCTGGTGACGTTATATTTCCGTAGTTGAATGGTATCGTACAGATGATAGTGTTGATTACAAGTAAATAAGTAGGCCGCCCCAACAACGAAGGTCATCGTCATCACTTCGCGGAAACGAGGGTGAGCCAAGCGCGTTAGATAAGCGACATTAAAGCTCAATAACAAGGCAGAGTACAATTTGTACCGACTGGTAAGCATGATTTCGCTCCCAAGCCCAGCTCGTGAATACACAACAATGAGCGCTGTTACCAAAGCAAAAAGGACACCACCCACGTAAAAATAATCGAAGGCATCAAGCTCAAAGTTGCGTTTCCAGTAGCTGCGCAAAATGTAGAGCAACATACTTAAGCTCACAAATAGGATGAGTGCGCCAACCCAAATTGGCATTTGGGTTGGGAAATCACCAAAAGGTAGACTTTCGGTTAGAGAACCGCAGAAAAGCAAATAACCACGAATAAACTCTTTGATGCTCCCCGTTGCGCTCAGGTCGGTAGGAGGGCGTTGGTAGTCCCAGAAATAAATTAAAATGCAAAAGATGCTGAAAACCAGCCAAATGAGTGATATTTTCCAGCGTTTTTGGAGCAAAAGAATCCCCAATGCCAACGGCATTATAAATAAGCCATTGCCACTGGTAAAGAGCCCCATAAAGGCCATAGGAAGTGCCCACCACCAGTAGTTGTCGGCACGGCTGAGTTTCCAAAAGGTGAGCATGGCCCAAGCAACCACCCAAATGTTTTGAACCGCAGCCATTCCCCAAAACGCATTTTCCCAAAAAGCCAACGAAAACCAAAACGTAGCAATGGGAAGAGCATACCAAACCGCGCCCTGAAGGGGTTTGAAAAAGCGCGTAAGCAACCACCAAATTAGAAGTAAGGCGAGGTTGCCAAAAAACATCAAATGCTCGTAATTGATGTACCCAAAAATTTTATAATCTATAACCGTCACTAAACGCGTCAATGCAATACGGTGCTCGTTGTGTTGGCGGTAGAGTTCATATAGCTTGCCTCCAATGCTATCGGCTTTTTCAAAGTTAAGTACCGTGGCTTTGAGGGCATGGTCATCCCACTTAGGAATGTTGATGGCATAACGATTCCAAAGTTGATAATAGACAACTATCAGCGCCATTGTAACTACTAAAGAAGCAATCGCTCGTTTGTTCATGTGGGCCTTTAATAGAAAACTCAGGAAGGTTGTACTATCATTTTAAGAAAACACTTAAGATTAATATTCTTAAAGCTACTTGCCAGTGTATTTTTAAAGCACCTAAAGTTCTTTATATACAACTCTTTAATCATCATAATCAGTTAGCGATTTTAGGCTGATTTAGTATTTCTAGCTGCTTTTTTATATTTATTACATCCAAGCCCGATTGTGCCTGATGGTAACTTTGGCTGCCATAAAGTCCGTCGGGGTATCCTTGGGCTGATAGCGACTTGAAGTTGCGCGGATGAACGCCTGCTTCCAACAGCTTTACCGACAGCTGCTGTGCAAGCCCACCAACACTTACGTGTTCTTCAACCACCAAAATGGTATCTACTTGGCGTAGTTCTTCAATTGTATTTTCAGAAAGCTCAAGGGGCAGGGTAAGCGCTGTATAAATGTTGCACTCATCGACTAACTCAGTTTGGGTAAGCGCTTTTAGAACGTTGGACACAATTGGACCCAAAGCTACAATGGCCGTTGTAGGCTGCAAACTTTGGTGAATTTTCTTTATGGAGCCTGATAATATAGACCCTTCTGGAGTAAGGCCACCTACGCCAAGACGTAAATAGGCGGGACGTTTTTCTTCTATTATCGTCGTTAATGAAAATTCAACTTCATCGCTAAAAGCAGGAATCCACGTTTTTACATTTTGAAGACTACTCAAACAAGCCAAATCTTCGATGGCGTGGTGAGTACTTCCCATGATGCCGTAGCCATAGCCGCCGCCGTTACCTACCAAAAAAACGGGTAAATTATGCAAACAGGCATCGTTACGGAATTGTTCTAAGCAACGATAAACGATAAAAGGAGCGATGCTATAACAAAAAACTTTGTAACCGCGATAAGCTATTCCTGCTGCTACTCCGACCATGTTTTGCTCGGCTACCCCCGCATTAATGAAGCGTTTGCCTAGTTTTGCTTGGAGGTTTTCGAGGGCATTGTAGCCCAAGTCACCAGTTATAAACACGACCGAATCATCGGCAAGTGCCAATTTCTCAATAGCGGCTGAAAATTCTTTGCGCATGATGTATAGCTATTTTTCCTGGGAAAGAACACAGGAATATTCAAAAACCTACCACAAAATAAGCAAAATTAGGAAGGTTACCCAAATGCACAGGAGCGAATTCGTGGTGGCAGTATTACTTTATTGTTCAAAAAATGAAGCTTGCCAGTAATAAGAAAGCTCATTTTGAGCATTTACACGGGCATAGCCTATTTGGTATTTACCTTTGGGAAAATGGGCGTAGGTAAGAAAGGTATTAAAATTGCCGTAATAGTAGGGCTTACCCATCAGTACCAATCGAAAACTTCGATGGTCATAATGCGACGCCTCTAAATATATTTTGTTAGTAGATAGGTTTTTAAATACAAAATAATAATCGTTGTGATGGTAGATGGGCGATAAATCATCGGCAAAGCCTTTAATATGCATCTCTTTCGCTTTTGTATCTAATTTGATTTCTATGCCACGAGTTGAATCAGTCAAAGCCATGAATTTGAAGGGAGAAGGAGGTACTTCGTAGGTGTTGACTTTTTTTGCTTCATTTAATACCAATTTCGAGGCACCTTCCCAGTAGGCAGTATCGCGGTAAATAAACCATTCGCGGTTTTGCTGCCAATTAAACTGACCAGCTAGAAAGTTTCGTTTGTAAAAATCAAAGATGTTGTAAAAATTAAAGTACGAAATGAAGGCAAAAGAAAACGTAAGGAGAGTAGCACACCAAATACCCCCTCGCTTAGATTGTAGCCAAGGGACAAGATATAGGTAAGAAACCACCAGCGCTACAACTGAATGTATTCGATAACGATTGACGTGCATAAGAACGTCGTTGCGATGTACTCGGGCTGTGGTTAATAATAAACCAGTTAGAATAATAAAAGTTAAAACCCCAATAATGAAAATCCGATAACGACTAAGTATTTCCTCCGCATCAAGTGATTTTTGGAGAAAAGTGACAAGTACTCTATAAAGTAAAACAAAATAAAGGCAAGTAATCAAAATTCCCGTAATAATCGACCAATAATCATCGGAAGCGAGGCTTTTGGGCCATTGTTCGCTCCAGTTGAGCGCGGAACCTATAAATACAAAAAAGTTAATAGTGATGTATAAAGGGTGTTCGAGAAGATGAGAAAGTGGGTTGTTGCGGTTTTGGTAATGGACGTAATTGGAAAAATATAGACCCATTACAAGGATAATAAATCCTGCCCAAAAAGCGGTTTCTTTCCATCTTTTTTGGAGACAAAGCAGGATGAGGCCAACTCCCCAGATGAGCATTCCGTTGCCAAAAGTGTAAGTGCAAAGAAGAGCGCTAAGGATGGCTAACCAAAAATTGACTGGCTTCGAGGTAGAAAGCAAGTGAATGGTGAGCATGGCAAAAAACGCTACTGAATTGTAAGCCAACGTAGCCGCAGGCCATAATACACCATCAAACGAATAAGAGGGTTGAAATATAATAATAGCAGCGGGAAGTATGAAATGGATGGGGAGATTAGCACGACGTAATTGCAGATAAACAATATAAAGTATCCCCACTAAAGAAAGATTTCCAATGAGGATAATGAAATAAAAAGAAACATTACCCGTGAGTAAATACTGACCTAATACCACAAAACGTGTGTAAAACAGCCTATGTTCAACAAACTGAGCCGTTAGCAGACTCCATTTGTCGTAGACTGTGTGGGCATTGTTGAGGTAGTTCGTCAAGAAGTGAAGAATCAAATCAAAATCATCTCCTTGAGGAATATTTACAGCAAAGTACCCCAAAAAAAAGCAAAATAGCGTTAAAACGGCTGCCAAGGGTAGCCATACGTAAAGAGATTTCATAACACGATGTTATTTAACTAATAATGGGTTAGGCAAACAGATTACATTTACTTTTTTCGCTGTGTCACTAACGTCCTAATTTCTTCTGAAGTACGAAATGTTTTTGAGCCCTTTTGGATTTTTGTGCGAATGAACTTAGGTCTTTTTTTCGTTTCTTCAAAAATTTTACTGATATATTCTCCTAAAAACGAGATACCTAGTAAAGTTAAGCCTCCAAAAAGTACAATCAAGATAATGACAGTTGTAAACCCTTGGGGGGTATCTGGAGCAAAGAAATATTTGGCTAAAATCTGGTAAAAAATTCCAAGAATGGATAAGCCAGTAAGCATAAAGCCTGCATAACTCATGAGTTCGAGGGGAGCAAAACTAAAGGAGAAAATGGCCTTTTTTGCCCACCAAATATTTTTTCGCCAATTGTTGGTACTTACTCCAAACATCCGCTCTGGACGAACATAGTCGACGCCCGTTTGTTTAAACCCAACCCAAGCGCGCAAACCGCGTAAAAACTGTTCGGTTTCTGGCAACGCTACGAGTTCTTTAACCACCTTGCGGTCAATCATCGAGAAGTCGCCTGCATCACGAGGGATAGGAACGTAGCTTAGGTTTTGGAAAATTTTATAAAACGTTTTGTAGAAAAAATGGATGTGAGGTTTCATTTCACGCTGCACGCGTACGCCATAAACAACATCGAAGCCCGTACTCCATTTTTCATAAAACTGAGGGATAATTTCAGGGGGGTCTTGCAAATCGCCGTCCATCAATACCACTGCATCGCCCGTAGAGATTTCCATTCCACTCAAAAAGGCAGATTGTGAGCCAAAATTACGCGAATGGGTAATACCAATCACGTTAGGGTCACGTTGACAAATGGCATTGATGACTTCTTCCTGATTGTCGGGAGAAGCATCGTTGACAAAGATAATTTCGTAACGAACCTTCATTTCATTGAAAGTCTTTACCAAGCGGTCGTACATGAACGGAATTGCCTGGGCATCTTTATAACAGGCAATAATGGCCGTAATGACGGGGTTTAGCTTGGGGTTTTGGAAAGCCGGAAGTATATTTTCTTCGTATTTAATAGCCACTTGCCAGTCGCGGTATTTTTTTAACCCTTCACTGAGCGGCGTGTGTGCTTTCCAACCCAAATCGCGTTCGGCGGCGGTAGGGTCGCCGTACCATTCGGCCAAGTCCCAGCCCCGATTAGGCATACTTCCCCAAAGGGGCGCGTCGGTTAGTTGGAAAGCCGTGCGTGTGGTATCGACCAATTCGCGCATGGTTGTCTTTTTACCAGTGCCGATGTTGTAAGAATTCCCTGCAATCGATGAGTTGACTTTCAATGCGGAATCAATAAAAGCTTCTACGCAGTCGTCAACATAGACAAAATCGCGGCTTATGTCGGGCGAAACGAGTGGAGGATATTTGTCTTTACGCGCTTCTTCAATCAAGCGTGGAATCAAGCGGTCAGGCTCTTCCCAAGCTCCATAAATAGAATAAAGTCGTAAATTAAGTGCTTTTCGTTGATGAACTTTTGCATAAAACTCAATAAGATAAGCCGCCGATACTTTCGAAACGGCGTAGTGGCTGTTGGGTTTTACGGGGTCACTTTCTTTGGGTGCTGAGCAATTGAAACCATACTCAGAACTGCTCCCTGCGTGGATATAGACGGTCTCATCGGTACATTTTTCTAGAATATTAACCGTCCCGATGACGTTGGTCTCGTAGATGAGATTGACATTTTTTTGTTTACTGTAGGCTCCGTACGCGGCAAGGTTGAAAATAGTACGTGGCTTGTATTTATCAAAAATCTCTTCTACCGAATGGTCAGATAAAATATCGCAATGAACGATGTTTTCAAATGGTACATTCAAAAGCTTTAAGCGCCAAGCTTTGGTGGCATCATGGGTGAGTGCATACACATCCTGACGGACGCTATAAATGTCTTTGAGCAAGTTGGCTCCGATGAAACCACTCGCCCCAAACACAAAAATGGGGCCTTTGAGCTGTTGTATTTTGTCTTTGTACACCAAAACGGTATTAGTTTGTATTAAAGCAAATTCAATGGGGCAATTATTCTACTTTTCCTAGCCTGTTCTCTACATTTTCGAGTCTGTTCGCCAAATTATCTGCAAAGATAATCGCTCAAGTTTGGCCGAATGTTCTTCTAAAATAGCCGTATGCTCGTCTTGTTTGATGGCAAATTTGGCAATGAGAAGTTCTAATTGGTCGAGGCGCTCGCGTTCAGTCATGACAATAAGTAGGTTTGTTGTACGTCTGAGACGGCCGTAGCGTACAAATCGTCACTCATTGGCAAATAGTGCCATTCCATGCGGTTTTCCATGTAGGAAACTCCCTTCCCTTTAATGGTATGCGCAATAATTACTTTTGGTATCCCATTTTTGCGGGTTTTAAGCTCCGCGATTTGCTCGATTACTTCGGCAGGATTATGTCCATTGATTTCGACCACGTCAAACCCAATCGCGCGCCATTTGACTGCATCAGCCGAATCGCCCAAAATTTCGTTGGTATAACCAAATCCCTGAAGACCGTTGCGGTCAATCAACACAATCAAGTTATCTAACCCTTTTTGGATGGCATAATGTGCGGCCTCCCAAGTGGTCCCTTCGTTGGTTTCTCCATCAGACATCAAAACGAAGGAAATTCCATCATTTTCAGAAAGTTTGTTGGCTTGTGCAATCCCTGCGGCAATAGGAAGCCCGTGGCCTAGTGAACCTGTCGCAAACGGAATGCCGGCATGTTTGTTAGGGGCAGGGTGGGCAGGAAGGGTAGTCCCGTCTTGATAAAATGTATCTAAGATTTCGTCCGAAATTTCATCCAAATGATTTAGCGTCACGTACAAAGCCGCTGCGGCGTGGCCTTTGGACAAAATAAAAGAATCTTGCGGACGCTTGTGATGAACCAACGACCCAATGAGTAAGTCAATACAACTCAATGAGCATCCAATATGGCCTGCATTGGCTTTTTTGTATAGACCCAACACCTTCAAACGAAGTTCGCCGCTGAGTTTTAAATAATCTGTTGCGAGAGCTTTTGTTTCGACCATTAGTATCGTTTTCCTTTCAAGTCAATGAGGTCAATTAGCTGCCCGTCAGCTTTCTTCAATCGTATCTTGTTCACGTTGACGGTATCCAACTTTTGCACAAAGATACGGTCTTTTGGTAGATACAGGTTAAAATATTGAGCATCGACCACCGAATAAGGCAAATAAGTGCGGTCCATTGGGGTATCAAAATGTGCCATGGGAGCAGGCAAAAATACGGTATCTCCCTTCTGATAGAGCCCTTTTGCTTGTTTTGCCGCCGTATAATGAGGGTTTGGGTCGCGAGGAGTGTTTCGATAGTTATATTTTATTGAACGGTCGGCATAAATTGTTTGAAGTGTCTGCATTATAAAATACAATTGAACCCCTAGTAAGACAGAGACCACCCATTTAATGGTCGTTTTTGATTCCCATAACTGCCAGAGGACAATACTTGCTAAAATAGTCACGTAAGGAAACGAAAAGCCTGAATAACGTTGCATCAAGCCATAAGTATGCCCACTCCGGACGGCATTTAAAATCAAAAATGCGGTGGGAATAATGCCAATAATGACCAAAAACCAAACATGATTTTTGGGGAAAGCCTTGGTGCTTGAAAATATGACTTGAATGGCTAAGTAAGTCATGAACAAGGCGGCTGATAACGCCCAAAAGCTTAATGTGTTGAGCTTATACAATAGGGCGCCTCCACCAAGAGCGATCACCGATGCAATGACAAGCCACTGAGTTAGAGGGTGTTTTTTGTGCGAAAAACGGTAAGTAATTATTAGTAATATACCAATTAGGGTGGCTAGTATCAAGTTCTTTTTCCCTTCTAAATGCTCCGTTAACCCACTGGTAAACACCCATAAATCGGTAAACATGGGAATACTTTTCTTGACCACATTACCAAAAGTAGCAGGAAGGATGATGCCGTAGGGGTTAGTATAGGGTCTATTGAGCGCACATTCTAAATATACCTTAGTTTGATGGTTGAGACTAAAAAGTGTGTTTTGACCGCCGCCATAAATAAACCACCACGCCAAACCTGCAACGGCAAAAGCCCCCGCAAAACTGAAAGCAATCCAGCTTTTGAGTTGACGAACGCAGCAAAGTACATACAAGCCATGCGCAAGCAACACCGACGCAACTAGAAAATGTGAATAGAGTCCTAGAAAGGCCGTGATTGCGTAGCCGACATACCATTTCAACGACGGCTTGCTGGTGTTGTCGGTTTCCAAGGCTCGGAGAAATAAGTAGGAAGCCAATAACGTAAGAAAAAACGTAAGAGAGTAATTACGAGCTTGTTGGCTGTAAGCCACAAAAAAAGGCTCAATAGTAGCCAAAGCTGAAGCTGTGAGAGCCAAGGTGTCTGAATAAAAGAAACGACGAGTAAAAATAAATAGCAACCAAACCGTCAAAACGCTAAATAATACAGACATCATTCGGGCGGAGAAATCCGAAATGCCGAATAGATTCATCCAATGATGAAGCAGAAAATAATAAAACGGACTGTTACCAATGTCGCTACGCGTCATGGCTTCATAGTAGTCGGGAATTTTCTTTTCGTGCCAAAACTCTTCGTTAGTAAAGACCAGTTTTCCTTTGTCAAAAACATCTTTTTGATTAGCTCCGTCGAGTACAATCCCTTGACTTATCACCATCGTCGATTTTTCATCAAAGAAAATACCATGGGCATCAAGGTGATAAAGCCGCAAGCCAAGCGCCACCAAAAGGAGGACAAAAAGCAAATAAGGGCTATAACTGCCAGTAGAGGTAGAATGTCGTTGATAGAAAGTCATATTCAATAAATAGGCCAGCAAATTTACTGAAAAAGATTTGGAACGAATGACTTTAAAATAATGCTAGCCTTCGCTAGTAAATTTACAGTATTTGAGTGTGGCATCGTGCTTTTTTATATTTGACAAAAATTTTAAAAACCCAATCGTTTCTATCAGTATGAGTTTCCAAATCAAAGAGCAACCCACCGTTTACGACGTCTGTATTGTTGGTTCGGGCGCAGGAGGGGGGATGGCTGCCAAGGTATTGGCAGAATCGGGGGCTAAAGTAGCCTTGCTAGAAGCAGGGCCTTGGTATGACCCTGCCGACCCTAAGTACATTACTCAACTTAAAAATCCATGGGAGTCGCCACGCCGCGGTGCTAGTACTCATCGTCCATTTGGAGACTTTGACGCCGCCTGGGGAGGCTGGGAGCTTGAAGGCGAGCCTTACACCCGTAAAAGTGGGACACAGTTTGACTGGTTTCGTTCGCGGATGCTCGGAGGACGTACCAATCACTGGGGGCGTATCTCGCTTCGTTTTGGTCCGCTAGACTTTAAACGGAAAGATGTAGATGGTTTAGGCGACAACTGGCCGATTGGGTACGAGGATGTTAAGCCTTATTATGATAAAGTAGATCGCCTTGTGGGGATTTTTGGTAGTGTTGAAAACATTCCCAACGAACCAGATGGTATCTTTTTACCTCCACCTAAACCACGTTTGCACGAGTTATTCCTTAAAAAAGCGGGTAAAAAAATTAATATTCCTGTGATTCCGTCGCGTTTGTCGATTTTGACAAAACCGATTAACAACGAGCGTGGTCAATGTTTCTACTGTTCGCAGTGTAGCCGTGGTTGCCAAGCTTATGCCGACTTTTCGTCGTCGTCGGTATTGGTTAAACCCGCTGTAAAGACAGGAAACGTAACGGTATTTACGAATGCCATGGCGCGTGAAGTGATTACCAATCAAGACGGTATTGCTACGGGGGTTTCGTACGTTGATAAGCAAAATTTGCAAGAATATACCGTACGTGCTAAAATCGTTGTACTAGCGGCTAGTGCTTGTGAATCAGCGCGTTTGTTGATGAATTCTAAGTCGTCGCGTCATACAAAAGGCTTAGGTAACTCTAGCGGTGTTCTTGGCAAGTATCTTCACGATTCGACAGGAGCTGGTCGTAGTGCGTTCTTGCCTCATTTGGTTGATAGAAAGCGTTATAACGAAGATGGCGTAGGCGGGATGCACGTCTACACGCCTTGGTGGTTGAACGATAAAAAACTCGACTTTCCTCGCGGTTACCACATTGAGTACGGTGGCGGCATGGGAATGCCAGGTTATGGTTTTGGCTTTGGCATGGAAAACATGAACGGAAAGTACCCAGGTAAAGACGGGAACAAAAAACCTGCGGGTGGATATGGCCTCTCGTTGAAAGAAGATTATCGTCACTTCTACGGAGCCAATTTTGGTATGGCAGGACGTGGTGAGGCAATTGCTCGCGAAGATAACTACTGCGAAATTGACCCGAACATGGTTGATAAATACGGTATTCCAGTACTTCGATTCAATTATAAGTGGTCGGAACACGAGATTAAGCAGGCGAAACACATGCAGGATACCTTCGAGGAAATCATCACTGCGATGGGAGGGATTCCAACAGGCCCTAAACCAGGTCCTGAATCAAATTATGGGTTGGCAGCGCCAGGTCGTATCATTCACGAAGTAGGCACAACTCGGATGGGCGATGACCCTTCTAAATCAGTGACTAACCGCTACAGCCAACTACACGATGCGCGCAACGTATTTGTGGTAGATGCGGGTACTTTCGTATCACAAGCGGATAAAAACCCAACTTGGACAATACTTGCATTGTCGATGCGGGCTTCTGAATACATTATTGACCAACGTAAAAAAGCAAACCTATGAAACGCAGAGACACCTTAAAAGCGATTTCCCTTGGGACAATTACGGCGACGGTTGTAGGTACAGAAGCAAAGGCTGATGTTCCTAAAAAAGCCGAAGCCCCCTTATCATTATCTGATTTTAAAAACGGTAAAAGTGCAGCGGAGCGTGTTCGTGATGCTAAGATTGCGGCAGAGGTTTTTTTTACGCCCCATGAAAAGCAGACCATCAGTGTATTGGCAAACTATATCATACCTCCCGACGGTCAGCACGGTGGGGCGTTGGAAGCCAAAGTGCCCGATTTTATTGAGTTTATTGTGAAGGATATGACTCAGCACCAAACGCCAATGCGAGGTGGGTTGAGCTGGTTAGATACCCAATGTTTAAAGCAGTTTGGAAAGAAGTTTGTGACATGTACCAAAAGTGAACAGACCAAAATGTTAGACCAAATTGCTTATCCAGAACAGGCAAAGCCAGAAATGAGCCAGGGGGTGGCATTCTTCAACTTGATGCGCAATTTGACAGCGACTGGATATTTTACTACGCAAATCGGGTTCAATTATTTAGGTTACGTAGGTAATCGTCCAAACAATTGGGAAGGAGTACCTCCGGAAGTATTGAAGCAGTACGGTTTGAGCTACGATTCTTAGATATTTCTTAAATACTTTTGTATTTTTCAATAGCGGGTACAATTTTTGTCCCGCTATTGTGTTATTTTTACGAAAAAGTCTCAAATGAATGCAAATTTTGGGCGAAAACTACCGTATAACCCATTCTTATCTTCACTTACTTTTATCCTCAAAATGGGGGATAATGTGGGTGTTTTACTGCTGTTTGTTTGTAGCTACTCAAGGTCTTTTTGCCCAACAAATTCCCGATAACCAATGTTACAATGCGCTTGGCGTAGGAAGTGGTGACTTTTCTATTTCGAGCGAAACAGGCTGTGCTCCTTTTACAGTGAAAGTGCAAAATACTCAAGTAGGCTCAACAAATAGTCGGTACATCTACGATTATAAGGGGGGGAATCCGAACGCAACTTCGTATAAACAAGATACCACAAGAAACTTTACTTATACCAAGAGTGGAGTATATGTAATAATGCAGCTTTCTAGTAATGCGCAAGGACAAGCCCTCAGAGCGTGTAAGCAGGTGAAAGTACAGGAAACAATACCGCCCGAGTTTAAAGTTGTACCTTGTGAAAATGGCAAGGTAACTCTTACAATCACGAATCAAGCTGTAGCCCCTTACGACGAATATATCATTGAATGGGGTGATGGAGATATTACCATTATCAATCTTAATTTGACCACTGAGCACCAATACAAAGATACAAAGCCTAAGCAAATTGTCGTACAGGGGCGCCCTAGTGTCTGTATAGGTAAAAGTAGTCGTGTCGTAATGCTTGAAGCTGGGTCAAAATTAGCTAAACTCGATACCCTAGAAATTTTGGATGCGACAACCGCAGAAATACGGGTTTCGAACCCTAATGCGATTGAATTAGAATTGTACCGCCAAGAAGGAGCAGGACAGTTTCTAACAACTGGTAAAGTGTTCAGAACAAATGGGGAGAAAGTAAAAGTATTGGTTGATACCAATAAAGTCTTTTGTTACAAAGTTAAACCCCGTGAAAGTTGCATCGCGTTGTTAGAATCTAATGTACTTTGTGTTAACTTTCTTAAAGTTGCCCCTACTGTAGAAGCAAACATCATAAGCATAGCCCCCTACCGACGCCCTACCGAAGTAACTAAGATGGGGCTGACTCGCAACGGAATGCCTTGGTGGAATCCCTCAATCACGGAGTTATATCGAGAAGATAGAGCGGGAGAATGTGATACGAAAAGCTGTTATCGGTTGCAAATCGACACGCGCGATGGTACCGTTCTCTCCAATAAAGTATGTGCTGACGCACCTCCTATTCTTTGTGTTTCTTTGGCAAATGTATTCATCCCCGATGCTTTTTCACCTAATGGTGATGGTATCAATGACCTTTTCGAAATCAAAGCCGACCCCAGCACGGAGGTTCAAGTGGAGGTTTATGACCGTTGGGGTGCTCCGTTGTTTCAAAGTACGGCTGATCAACGTTTTTGGAATGGAGCCGCCAATAATCAGCAAGTGCCAGTTGGACTATATACGTATATAGTTAATGTCAAAGACAAAGCGGGACGAACCTTTGTTAAACGTGGGGTTGTTTTGCTACTTCGGTGAGTAAAAATTTATCAAATCGCCCATCAAAAAAAAGTACTTCAATGGGCCAATAATAAAAATGGCATTCAGCTAAACTCATCTCATGCAAAAGAGGTTTGAGTTTAACAAAATCTTTTTCGGTGGTTAAAATTGGGTACTTCTTAGAAAGTTGAACCCATTTTGATACCTCTTCGCGTGTAAATTCATGGTGGTCGCCCATGGCACTATGTCCAACAACATTAAATTGTTTGTGAGCAGCTTCTTCCAATAATTTAGGCTGGGCTATACCCGAAACAAGCCAGAATGTTGAAGGAATGGTAGAAAACCCCGTTGATTCAAAATAGGAAACAGGTAAGCCGTACTCAAATGTAGAAAAAAAAACGGGGGTGTTTGGCACGGTATACTTTTGGATTCTTTGTGCAATAACCTGTTGTTCGGTGAAGGTGAGTGAAGAAGGGCATTTGGTTACAATTACTCCGTTGGCTCGTTTGGCTCCTTTTCTACCTTCTCGCAATAATCCTAATGGTAAAACGTAGTCGTCGTAAAAAAGGCGACCGTAGTCTGTCAGCATAAGATTGAGATGAGGTTGTACCGCCCGATGTTGGTAGGCATCGTCGAGCAAAATAAGCTGAGGATTAGGGAAAGTTTGTTCGATTTCGTGAAGGCCAATAGCCCGTTTTTCGCAGACAAATACGGACGTGTTGCCATCAAATTTTTGAAAAATTTGAAGCGGTTCATCGCCAATTTCTGAGGCGTTTGAGGTACGATGAGCCTGCCTAAATCCTTTGGTTTTACGGCCATAACCACGACTTAAAACCGAAATCGTGTATTTATTAGCGAATAGCCGAATTAAGTATTCGATATGTGGAGTTTTTCCTGTACCTCCCACAGTAAGGTTCCCAATGCTGATGGTATAAATGGAAGATTGGTAGATGGAACGAGCACCTATGTCAAATAACCAATTTCGAACGGAAGTAATAAATTGATACAACAGACTAAATGGCCAAGTGACCCATCGCATTCCACTAAGTGAGATTCTTAACATTTTCTTAAACTGACTTTGGCAAAGTAAGGTATTTTTATCTAAATTGTGCACTTGCTTACCCCAAACAGTTGTTTTAAAATGCCCTTACAAGTTCACTATCAGCCACATAACCTACAGTTTAAGTTTGAAGCGGGAACCTCACGAGGTGTTTTGACTGAAAAAACTTCGTGGTTTGTGATGGTATACGACGATGCAGAACCGTCAGTTATGGGGGTAGGTGAATGCGGTCCATTAAAAGGGTTAAGTATTGATGATCGCCCCGATTTTGAGGATAAATTGCAGGAGATATGCCAAAGTTTTAACCGACTCGACCTCGAAATATACGCTTGGAATATTTCGATTATTCTCGAACAATTGGTCGGAAATCAATGGCCTTCAATTCGATTTGGGTTTGAATCGGCAATGCTTGATTACCTCAACGGAGGAAAACGGATACTTTTTCCAAATAGCTTCGTAGAAGGCCGAAGCTCGATACCCATCAATGGGTTGGTTTGGATGGGAACCCGTGACTTTATGGTCAGGCAGGTAGAGGAAAAAATCAACGCGGGTTTTGATACAATTAAGCTTAAAATTGGAGCAATAGATTTTGAGCAAGAATGTGCTATTTTAGCCCATATTCGTCAGCATTTTTCGGCTAAAGAAATTACGCTTAGAGTAGATGCCAACGGCGCTTTTGATGATTCGAATGTGCGAGAGAGACTTAAAAAATTGGCCGAATTTGATATTCATTCCATTGAGCAGCCCATTCGGCCTCGTCAGCTAGAGCTTATGGCCGAGCTTTGCGAAACTAGCCCAGTGCCAATTGCTCTAGACGAAGAATTGATTGATAATTTTGATTATGCAGCTAAACGGAAGCTTCTTAAAAATAGTAAGCCGCAGTATATTATCCTAAAACCAACATTGTTAGGAGGGTTTGATGCAACGCGGGAATGGATTGAAACTGCCCATCGCCTGGAAATTGGATGGTGGATTACGTCGGCGTTAGAGTCAAATGTGGGATTAAATGCCATCGCCCAATTTACAGCCGAATTTGATAACCCCTTGCCACAAGGGCTAGGAACGGGGCAACTTTATCACAACAATATCGACAGTCCACTTCAAATTGAGAAAGGCTATCTCCATTATAACGCGTCTCGTCCTTGGGATTTTGGGGGACTAAATTCTTCTTACCTTTCTCGGACTCCTTAAATTCCTCAGAACTTTTCTTTTCTGAACGTGTTTTTACAAGTAATCAGGTCATAATCAGGACGTCGTTCTATGGTTATGTTGTCTCTTTTTGTGTATTTTTCAAAGAATTGACTCATGGAAGAAAACAGTAAGTTGGATAAAATTATCGAAGCACGCCTGAAACTGAAAGCGCGTTTTGAAGAAAAAATGAAAAATACGCCCTCCATCGCAGATGAGCGCCCCCAAGGGCATGGAGAAGCTAATCGTCATGGAATGCCTCTGGTTCCTGTAGGACAAACCGTAACGGCCAAGTGGCCTGTGCTTGACTTAGGGTATCATCCCAATGTTACTCTTGACCGCTGGCGTTTATACATCGATGGAGAGGTTGAACATCCAATGGTTTTGACGTGGGATGATTTTATGTCGTTACCACAAACAGAGGATACGTCCGATTTTCATTGTGTAACTACTTGGTCTAAGTTGGATATGCCTTGGACAGGCGTACGTTTAATTGATATTGCGGCTTTGGTTCAACCCAAAGAGACCGCTACGCATCTAATGTGCTATGGCTACGATACTTATACTACCAATGTATCCTTGGAGGAAGCGCTTAAACCTGATGTCCTGCTTGCTCATTCGGTCTATGGCGAGCCGTTACCTAAAGAGCATGGTGGCCCTGCACGAATGATAACTCCACAATTGTACGCATGGAAAGGGTCCAAATGGATAAAACGCCTGGAGTTTTTACCAAAAAATAAACTTGGTTTTTGGGAGGAACGAGGCTACTCAAATACTGCTTATCCATGGCGAAATGACCGTTATAGTTAAAATGTCGAATTCTGATACGGGAGCGCGAAGTCCTAGTTTTACTCTTTTTAATTTTTAAAAGGTACTTTTTAATGAACATAGACGTAGTTCATCAATTGCCGAGACCGGCACAGGCCGAGGTACATCTTTTTTGCCAAAACGATTCTTTAACCGAACGTTTGGCGCAATTTTCAAATACAGATTGGTTAATTCGGGATTTTAAAGCCGATTTTAAACAGACTCAAGTGGTGTATAGCAATGGTACAAAAATATACTTACTTGGATTAGGCAAATCACCAAAATCGGCTGACTATATCAAAGTGTTGCGATCCTTCTTTTTTAACCATAAAAGGAAACTTCCTGATGTAGTGGCTTTGTACGCCCACGGGCTGTCTACAAATGAGATAGAAGCCGTGGCTAACGGACTTTGGTTAGGGGATTATGATCTGGGATTATACAAAACTGGAAAATCGGCAGAACCTTCGTTTTTTGAACGGAACTCACAATTGTGGCTGATTGTAGATGAAAAAGACGTCGATTTGGCAACTCAAGCAGCCCAGAACGGTGTAGCTACTGCACATACTCAAACTCGGGTAATGGATTTGATGAATGCACCATCGAGTCATAAATATCCTCAAATTTTGGCCGATTGGGCTGTTTCTTCGGGAAACACTCACGGTTATTCTGTACAGGTATTTGATGAAAAACAATGCGTTGAAATGGGATTACATGCACTGTTGGCAGTATCAGCTGGCAGTAAAAACCCACCACGTTTTATCGTCATGCACTACACCCACCCCGCAGCTGCCAAGACCATTGGTTTAGTCGGAAAAGGCGTGACCTTTGACACGGGAGGGGTATCGCTCAAGCCTTCTACCAATATGCACTATATGAAGTCGGATATGGGCGGGGCAGCCGCAGTACTAGGAACAGTAGAGTTAGCCGCCAAATTAAAGCTTCCTGTCAATTTGGTAGGCATTATCCCCTCTACCGAAAATACGATGGACGGCCTTGCCATCAAACCAGGTGACGTAATAGGTAGCTATTCTGGCAAAACCATTGAAGTGATAGATACTGATGCCGAAGGCCGTTTGATTTTAGCTGATGGCTTAACGTATGCCCATCGTCATTTTCAGTTAGAAACCATCATTGACTTAGCTACACTTACGGGCAGTTGTGTGGCTACTTTGGGGTATGTCGCCGCTGGCTTGTTTACAAATAACGATACGCTTGCGCAGAGTTTGTACAAAAGTGGTATCGTAACGGATGAAAAAGTATGGCGTTTGCCTATTTGGGATGATTACAAAGATGAGCTTAAATCAGATGTGGCAGATATAAAAAACTATCACGGAAAACCCGTCGCAGGGGCAATTGTAGCTGCAAAATTTTTGGAAGTTTTTACTAATAATCACCCTTCTTGGGCGCATTTAGACATTGCAGGGACCGCTTTTGCTGATTCTGAATTTGGAAGTATGAAGTCAGGAACAGCCTACGGTGTTCGATTACTGATTGATTGGCTCCGTTCTTATGTCAGTAATTAACAAAAGTTGGGGAGAGTTTGAGTAAGAATCTCCCCAACTGGTTAGTTTTGGTATTTAAGCCTCGCGTTCTGTTAGCTTTAAGCGTAAAGCAGCAGTGCTAGTCTCTATCGCCTATCGTTTTGACAAAAAAGACACCGACCGCGATGGTATTGCTGATGAAAAAGATGCGTGCCCTACTCAACCAGGTTCAGTAAAAATGAACTCTGATATTGATGGTGACGAAATTTGCGATAACGATGATTCTTGTCCAGACGTAGCGGGCCTTGCCAAATTTGCCCCTGCGGCAAGCAATGCTACAGAGAAAGGGTGCCAATAAAACCGCCGAGTTGACGTAAAAGCATTTCGTCAGTAATTGAGCTTTAAGTAACCAGATAAATTATTCTGGTAAAGTCGCAGATCTACTCGACTCCAAAGCCAGATATTGAAGTCAATACAATGTAAGGGTCGTAAAATACTTTAAAAAATTTCACTATTGTATTTAGTTGATTTATAGGTGATTGGAAAAAATTTTAAAAAAATGCAAAAAAAATATGGTCAAATACTTGCGTGATATAGCCAAACGAGTTACTTTTGCACCACCAATTAACACTTAAACGGTTCGCCAATATAAGTTTTAATAGAAACGCGAAAGTAGCTCAGCTGGTAGAGCGCGACCTTGCCAAGGTCGAGGTCGCGGGTTCGAACCCCGTCTTTCGCTCAAAGCACCGCCGAAAACGGTGCTTTTTTGTCAAAAAGGGATACCCCCTGCCGAGGTGGTGGAACTGGTAGACACGCAGGACTTAAAATCCTGTGAGCCGAAACGCTCGTACGGGTTCGATTCCCGTCCTCGGTACAAAAAAAGCGGAAAGCCTAAGCTTTTCGCTTTTTTTATGAAATTTGGCTGAACCTTTGGGGAGGAGTACACTACATCTTGCCTGCCCAATTTTACTCTCCCTGTATTTTTAAATTCATTCCTAAAGGCGAATATTGTACTAATTCGTAATCCCTAACTTTGTTACTGACGTTAAGGGCTTTTCTGCGTTGCTTGCATCTGTTTTATCCGTGTTCCAATGGTTCCGCCAAATTGTTAATAGTTCCGCATTTTTGAATAAAATACCAATCAGTAATCAATACCAATTAGAAAAACAATCCTACTGTTCCCGTAAAATTGAGTGAAGTTACATTCAATTTAGCTGAGAAATAATTGGCTGGGTCGTTGAGCTGATAAGGTGCAAAAGCATCCTTGGTTTGCAAATAGGTACCTGCTAAGTCAATATAGTATTGGTCGTTACGATAGCCTAATCCGCCCGAAAACTGGAATTTTGAGCGGTCTAAATTGCCCTCTACGTTGTAATTCTGATTGTAAGCATTGGGAAATAATGCGACTCCTGCACGTGCTCTAAATTTATCCAGACGTGCTTCGCCACCAACTCGTAAATTAACAACGTTGTTGAACGACGATTGAATAAGGCGTTTATTATTGGTCTTAAACTGATTGTCATCGATAGTGCTTACTCCCATGTTTTTGTATCCTACGTATTCGGCGCTACCAGTAATAAACCCTTTTTTACCAATGAAAATGGTAATTCCTCCAGTAGCTCGCATAGGAGTACGCATCTTATATTCAAAATCATAAGGTTCTAAATTTACCCGATTAGTAGGAAGATCGTCATAGGCTTGCTGTCCTTGGGCGTTGGTGATGGGTCTGCCGTTTGAGTCATAGACTGGTACTCGATTGTTCAGTACATCTACGCCAACTTCCTCTTGGTAAGTCATTTGTAAATTACTTAAAGTCGGACTATGAATAGACGCCCCAAGCTGAAGTAGCGCATTAGGCTTATAAATAACGCCTGCCGAAACAAAAAGACCACTTCCCGAAATATTCACATCTTCGCGGTAGTCTAATCCTCTAAAAGAGCCACTATTCACAAAAAGCTCTTGATAGTTATTACGACGGATGTAGGTATGACGAGAAAAACCACCCGAAACTCCTAAGTAAAGTTTATCGGCGTAATTGCCTGCGTAGGCAAATGTCCATTGCGATGAACCACCAGTTATTTCAATATCACCACTTTGCTCAAACGAAGAGCGAGAAAGGGGAATAGGACGGCGGTAGGGACCCGTAGCCGAAAGTGGGTCAATTTGGTACAAATTGTAGAAGGCTGATTCAATAGAGAAGGGGCGGCCATTGTTGTACTCATCCTCCAATGTTTTTACCGAAAGGCCAGTAGCAAGTTGGGCGATGTTATCAATCATCGAACTACGGTTATTGGTACCATTGTAGGTAAAAGCATTGTTGGCGTTGACTTGTCGCGAATAACTGATTCCGAAAGAGGTTCGACGCCATTCGCGGTTATAACCTTGTGGATTACCTGCTAAGATGAGCGAAAATTGCGATAAATTAGGGTTGAATTTCTGCTGATTTTGCGTACTCCCGATATAAGAAGCTTCATTGCTTATGTTATAAAAGGAGGGACTAAGGCTAATTTCGGAGCGGTTAAAAAAGGCAATACCCGCAGGGTTGCCGAAAATATTGCTGGCATCTCCACCCAGTGCCGCATGATTACCTCCCACTCCTTGGAAACGGGCTGTGCCGTTTTGAGTAATGCTCGATAATTGCATGGCGGTATTTGAATACAGACGACTTTGGGCGTAGGTTTGGGAAGAAGCTGCTAACCCAAGCAAGATTCCCCATACGACTGGACGGTTTTTCATGGCAGGTAGAAATAAAATTGTTAAAAGTACATTTATAATTCACAAAAAACCTCGCTATTGTTTAAATAGCGAGGTTTGGGTATTTCAACAAATGTAAAAGACATTCTTGAAAAGGGGGATTCTATTGAGAGAATTCTTGTGTTTAACTATTAACGTGGACCACGTGAGCCAGAGCTAGATGAGCCACTTGAGCCGCTGCTACTACCACTTGATGAACTACCACTGCTCCAACTTGAGCTACTGTTACGAGATGCACCACTATCGCCCCAGCTACTGCTGCTACGCCCGCTGTTGTTCCCGCTATTGTTATTACTCCAACTGCTATTATTGTTGCTGCTCGATGAATTGTTGCTGTAAGAACGTTGGTTATTGTAAGTACTGCTGTTGCTCGACTCTCCGTAGGAACGAGTCGCACCTCCGCGAGTTCCTGATGAGTAAGAACTTGATTTTGAGCCAGAACCATTTGATGAATAATAATCACTGCTAGCACGTCCACTATTACTTGAAGAATAACCATCGTATGAGCGGTTGGCTCCTCCGCGTGGGCGAGAATAATAGGAGTCGCTAGTAGATGAATTTCCGTTGCTGTACGTCGACGAACGATCAGTTGGGTCGTAGCCTTGGCGACGTCCTTCGTTGGTGTAACGCGGACTGTTATTTGTATTACTGTTGTAAGCGTTCGATGAACGATCTACTCGGTTATAGTAGTCAGTGCCAGGGCGGCGACGATTATCTACGATTTGGATGTTATTGGTTGGCCCATTATACCATGAATTACTGTTCCAATAGCCACTATTACCCCAGAAGTTTCCAGAATTGTAACCCCAAGGTGAGTACCAACCACTATTGAACGAATTCCAGCCGTAACCATAAGAAGACCCCCAAGGTGACCCGAAGAAGGGGTCGTTCCAAGCATAGCTCTGTCCCCAGCTATTCCACTGATAAGGATTATAAAAATTTGAATAACCCCAGCCACCAAGCCCATAGCCCAAACCTAACATGAAGGAAGGTGAATAATTCCAGCTATTCCAGGTGTTGAAGCCGCTACGCCAAGGAGAATTCCAGTAATTGCCCCAACTAAGATTGTTGTAGGCAGAACTGTAGCCATCGGCAAAACCAGCATTATAGCCTGCATTTGGTCCTAAATTACGCGTAACTCCGCGTGAGCTTAAATATGACTCATCATAATAATCGTCTTGGCTATCATTGTTTGATGGTTGACCTGGGCGAAAATCAGGATTAAGATTACGGGAGTCAAAAGATTGTTCGTTGGTGCGGCTGGCCATAGCAACTACGGTACTTGACGAATTTCCGTACAAGTCATCGTACTCAGCATCGTCTTGGGTAGTGTATTGTTTGGAGCTACAACCCCACAATCCCATCAAGCCAATGGCCGATAAAAGGGTGAGTGAACGAAGGGTTTTCATGGTGTTCAAAATGTTTAAAGATTAGACAGAAATCAGTCCTTACTACCTCTAAAACGCTATTTTGATGGATTCTGATTCAGTTTCGTCACAAATTTAGGATAAAAAAGTATCTTTGCAAGAATTTTTTGTAAAAAAACTAACGAGTTATTCTTGGCAAAAATGCTGAAAATCAAAGAATTATAAATGTCAAGTTTACACTCAAATGTACAAATGTTTGATTATTAGCAGGTAGAAAAGATGGGTGTAAAATGTACGTTTAAGTATTTGATAATCAACAAGAAGTTATTTTTTGCGTTTTTTTAAAACAAACTTTCATTTTTTCTTTCGAATCTAAATACAAGCGATAAAACTGTAAAGTTCAAGAGTAAAACCTGTAACAAATACAACGATGGCAAACGCGATTCCAAGTCGTAGCGATAATTATTCTGAGTGGTACAACGAATTAGTTAAAAGGGCGGATTTGGCCGAAAACTCGGCCGTAAGAGGCTGTATGGTGATTAAACCATACGGCTTTTCAATTTGGGAAAAAATGCAACGTGCCCTTGACGATATGTTCAAAGAAACGGGGCATACCAATGCTTACTTTCCCCTTTTTATTCCCAAATCGTATTTAAGTAAAGAAGCAAGCCACGTGGAAGGCTTTGCGAAAGAATGTGCGGTGGTAACGCACTACCGCCTCAAAAATGCGCCTGACGGTAGCGGAGTGATTGTAGACCCAGAGGCAAAGCTTGAAGAAGAACTTATTGTACGCCCAACGTCAGAAACGGTGATTTGGAGTACGTATAAAAACTGGATACAGTCATACCGCGATTTACCGTTACTTATCAACCAATGGGCGAACGTGGTTCGTTGGGAAATGCGCACGCGTTTGTTTTTGCGTACGGCCGAGTTTCTTTGGCAAGAAGGCCACACTGCACACGCGACCTCGGAGGAAGCAATGGCCGAAACGCGCCAAATGTTAGAAGTGTACGCTCGTTTTGCGGAGGAGTGGATGGCGTTGCCTGTAGTAAAAGGATACAAAACTGCTAACGAACGTTTTGCAGGAGCAGAAGAAACATTGTGTATCGAAGCCATGATGCAAGACGGAAAGGCTCTTCAAGCGGGTACTTCACATTTCTTGGGCCAAAACTTTGCGAAGGCATTTGATGTAAAATTCCAAAGCAAAGGTGGAGGCTTAGAATATGTATGGGGAACATCGTGGGGCTTGAGTACACGTATGATGGGCGCGCTTGTAATGGCCCATTCAGATGACTCAGGCTTGATATTGCCACCTAAACTTGCTCCTATTCAGGTGGTTATTGTGCCTATTTATCGCAGTGAAGAGCAATTAGCTCAAATTTCTGAAAAAGTACAAGAAATTATGAAGGGCTTAAAGCGCATCGGAATTAGCGTTAAATTCGATGATTCGGACGCGAACAAACCTGGTTGGAAATTTGCCGAATATGAGCTTCGTGGGGTACCTGTGCGTTTGGCAATGGGAGCGCGTGATTTAGAAAACGGTACGGTGGAAATTGCCCGTCGTGATACCAAAGAAAAAACGACCGTTGCACTTGATGGAATTGTAGAATACATCGAAAAATTATTGGAAGACATTCAACAAAATATTTATCAAAAAGCCCTTGCTTTCCGTGAAGCAAATACGCACAAGGTAGATATTTACGAAGAGTTTAAACAAGTTCTTGACGAAAAGAGCGGATTTGTGTTGGCGCACTGGGATGGTACTTCTGAAACGGAAGACCGCATTAAAGACGAGACTAAAGCTACTATTCGTTGCATTCCATATAATGCTCCAGAGGAGGAAGGTAAGTGTATCCTTACGGGTAAGCCTTCAACCCGCAGAGTATTGTTTGCAAGAGCGTACTAAGAGAAATTACTTAACAAACAAATAACATGAGTGTAGCAAAATCAGGTGATACCGTACAGGTACACTACAAAGGAACGTTGACTGACGGCACTTTGTTTGACTCGTCAGAAGGACGCGAACCTTTGCAATTTCAATTAGGCTCGGGTATGGTGATTCCAGGGTTTGATAATGGAATTCAGGGAATGACCATTGGTGATAAAAAAACGGTACAAATTCCAGTAGATGAAGCGTACGGTCCAGCACAGGACGAACTCATTTTGCCTTTTAACCGTTCGGAACTTCCTGACGATATTCCGTTTGAAATAGGGATGCAGTTGAATATGCACCAAGACGGAAATCCTCAGCCAATCCCTGTGACAGTGGTTCAGGTAACTGACGCAGAGATTATCGTAGACGCAAATCATCCGCTAGCAGGACAAGATTTGGTGTTTGAAATTGAGTTGGTAGGTATCAATTAGAGTTGGATAATACCCCTAAAAAAGCCCTCTAAGATGCACATCTAGAGGGCTTTTTCTTTGCCGAGAAGCTTATCTTTTTACAGCGTATTTTTCGTTAACTTTTTGGTAAAGCTGAGGAGGTACTTTCGTTGAAACGGAGGGAGTTTGAGGACGTGGGCGTACCCAATCTAAATAACCTTTACTCCAAGCGTAAGCCAGTCCTAAAATGAGAATTCCGACGAATAGAGACATTTCTATGAGCGAAAACCATCCCCAAAGGCCATCCGTTTGACGAATCAGGTTTTCTTGACCAAATACGACAGCCCAAGGAAACAAAAAGATGAGCTCTACTTCAAATAATAAGAAGATAATGGCAATGACATAAAATCGTACATTGAACTGAATATTAGCATTGCCAAGTGGGTCTTCGCCTGACTCGTAGGTTGTTAGTTTTTCCTCGTTTGGACGATGCGGTCGTATCACTTTTGCCAGCGTGAGCATAACAACGATGAGCGCTATTGCAGCAAAGATGAACAAAAGTATAACCCCAAATTCTGAAACCATAGTTGTGAAGGTAGCACGTCTAAATCTTCCCGAAAGGTTCAAATTTTCGGGAAGATGGACAAAATTAATTTATTTTACAAAAAGCATCTCGCGGTACTTAACGAGCGGCCAGTCTTCGTCGTCGATGAGAAGTTCGAGTTTGTCGACTTCGTAGCGAATTTTCTCGAAATACTCTTTGACTTCCGAACCGTACAAAACGGCACGCTCCACGAGGTCTTCTGTGTTGTTCGCTTTTTTACGGGCCTCAGTCATGGCATCAACGGCCTGTTTAATGGTCAGAACCCGTTGAGATACTTCTCGAATCAATTCCTTTAACGGTTGTGCTTCTTTGATAAGGTCTAGCTCAACCAAAGCTTTGGCTGTTTGAGCCAATTGAAATTGGTATTTTACGGCAGTAGATACGACGTGGTTGAGGGCTAAATCGCCAATCACTCGTGATTCAATCTGTACTTTTTTGATGTAATTTTCCAATTCAATTTCGTAGCGAGCGTGTATTTCGCGTTCGGTCAATACCCCCATTTTTTCAAGCACCGCAATGGCAGAAGGCTCAATATATTTACCAAGGGCCACAGGAGTTGAGGCAATGTTAGTAAGACCGCGGCTAGCCGCTTCCTGTACCCAATTGTCCGAATAGCCGTTACCTTGGAATAAAATCCGTTTAGTCTGACGATAATAATTTTTCAGAATATCGACAATTGCTAGCTCTTTCTTTTCACCTGTTTCGAGGCGAGCCTCAAGTTCTTTCCGAAACTCTTGCAATTGGTTTGCAACAATCGTATTGAGAATAATCATCGGTGAGGCACTATTGGCACTTCCCCCAACGGCACGGTACTCAAACTTATTCCCCGTAAATGCAAAAGGCGAAGTACGGTTGCGGTCGGTATTGTCGCGCATCAAAGGAGGAGTGCGAGTGATACCAAGTTTATAGAAGACGTTATCACCTTTCTCAAGTTGTATTTCGCCGCGGCTTTCAAGGGTTTCTAGCAAGCGAATGAGTTCATCTCCAAGGAATACAGACACAATTGCGGGAGGAGCTTCATTGGCACCCAAACGGTATTCGTTACCCGCGGAAGCAATCGACGCTCGCAATAAATCGGCATGGTCGTGCACTGCTTTCACGGTATTCATCATAAACGTTAAGAAGCGGAGTGTTTCTTTGGGTTTGCTGCTGGGGGCCAGCAAGTTTACCCCTGTATCGGTCATCATCGACCAGTTGTTATGTTTTCCACTACCATTGATACCCGCAAACGGTTTTTCGTGGAAAAGAACTTTGAAATTATGCTTTTCGGCTACTTTGTGCATCAAGTCCATCAAAAGCGCGTTATGATCGATGGCTAAGTTGAGTTCTTCGAAGGTAGGAGCGCATTCAAATTGCCCAGGAGCTACCTCATTGTGACGTGTACGCACAGGAATTCCAAGTTTCCATGCTTCGTATTCGAAATCGACCATGAAGGCATTGACGCGAGGCGGAATCGAACCAAAGTAGTGGTCTTCAAGCTGTTGGCCTTTGGCGGGTGAGTGCCCAAAAACCGTTCGTCCCGACATCATTAAGTCGGGACGAGCGTAGTAAAGGGCCTTGTCCACCAAAAAATATTCTTGTTCGGCGCCGAGCGTTGCTGTTACTTTTTCCACATTTCGGTCGAAGTAATACATGACGGCCGTCGCGGCTTTGTCGAGGACGTGAAGAGCGCGCAAGATGGGCGTTTTATAATCCAGTGCTTCACCCGTGTAAGAAATGAAAACCGATGGGATACAAAGGGTTTTTCCCCCAGCGCCGTTGTCCATCAAAAAGGCGGGAGAGCTTGGGTCCCAACCCGTGTAGCCACGTGCTTCGAAAGTTGCCCGTAAGCCCCCGCTCGGAAAAGAAGAAGCATCAGGTTCTTGTTGAACCAACGCGCTTCCTTTAAACTTCTCAATAGCTTTGCCTTGTGAGGTAACATCAAAAAAAGCATCGTGTTTTTCGGCAGTTCCACCTGTAAGTGGTTGAAACCAGTGGGTATAGTGCGTTGCGCCTTTGGAGGTTGCCCATGACTTCATGGCGGCAGCAACTTCGTCGGCGATTTCACGGTCAATCCGTGACCCTGATTTGATTGCGTTTGAAACTTTAAAATAGGCTTCGGGAGTTAGCAACGACTTCATCACATCGTCACTGAAAGTATATGAACCGTAATAATCGGCCACTTTTTCGCTGGGTGGTGCTACACTGATTGCCGTACGGTTATGGGCCGTTTCAAGGGCCTTAAATCTCATATTTGCCATAAATAAAACTGCGGGAAATTACAATGAAATCAACTGATTTTAGAATAGGTACCAAACATATCTTTTTTTTGTTTGACAGACAAAGTTATGGGTTTCAATTTAAGGAATTGACGAATATACAGATAGTTTGTCGCCCAAATGAGTATTATCACTAATTTTGCATCATGAAAAAAGTTGCTTTTTATACATTAGGCTGTAAACTCAATTATTCCGAAACTTCCAGTATATCAAGGATGTTTGAGCAGAAAGGTTACCAAAAAGTTGCCTTTAATGAGCAGCCCGATATTTTTATTATTAATACGTGTTCGGTGACGGACAATGCGGATAAAAAATGCCGTAAAATTGTCAGAGAAGCGCAGGGTATCAACCCCAATGGCTACGTGGCTATTATCGGTTGTTATGCTCAATTAAAACCTCAAGAAATCTCCGAAATTCCAGGAGTCGATGCGGTACTTGGTGCTGCCGAAAAATTTCGATTAATTGATTTACTGGATGGATTTGTAAAAGTACCCGTAGCTCAACCTGGACGAGTCATTGCTTCGCCGATTGAAGAAGCGGTAGATTACCACGTGTCGTATTCACTTAATGACCGCACACGTACGTTTTTAAAAGTGCAAGACGGTTGTGATTATCCTTGCGCCTATTGTACCATTCCGTTAGCAAGGGGAAAAAGCCGATCGGATACAGTAGAAAATGTGGTGAAAGCTGCTCGCGAAATCGCTGCTCGTGGAGTCAAAGAAATTGTTTTGACGGGTGTAAATATTGGTGATTTTGGCCTTCATGATGGAAAACGTACTGAAACATTTTTTGAATTGGTTCAAGCGTTGGATGAGGTTGAAGGAATTGAACGTTTTCGGATTTCGTCTATTGAACCCAACTTGTTGACCGACGAAATCATTGCTTTTGTAGCTCAATCAAAGCGCTTTGTACCACACTTTCACATCCCGCTCCAGTCGGGTTCAAATAAGGTATTAGGTTTGATGCGCCGTCGTTACCGTCGAGAATTGTATGTAGATCGCGTGGCCAAAATCAAAGAGTTGATGCCTGATTGCTGCATTGGAGTAGATGTGATAGTGGGGCACCCAGGTGAGACTAAAGAAGAATTTTTGGAAACGTATAATTTTTTAAATGAACTTCCGATTTCGTATTTGCACGTATTTACGTATTCCGAACGCCCTAACACATTGGCAGTAGACATCAAACCTGTGGTGCCTCAATCGCAACGCGCTGAGCGGTCAAAAATGTTACATATTTTGTCAGATAAAAAAAGAAGAGCTTTTTATGAAAGCCAACTTGAAACCGAACGTACGGTACTATTTGAAGATGAAATCGTAGATGGAAACATGCAAGGATTCACCGAAAACTATGTACGCGTAACAGCTAAATATGACCCACTACTCATTAATGAACTTAAACGCCTACAACTGACTGAACTTAACGCCGAAGGGCACATGGAGGTACGAGAAGTAGAAAAAGAACTTTTTCACCACTAATGGTTTTACTACCAAACACCAAACATAGCTTAATAGGCATTCATCGAAAGAAGCACAAGAGTGCATGCTTCTTGAGCTTCGATTCCGTTTTGAGCCAATAAACCAGCAAACTCATCGTTTTCGGTACCAGGATTAAAAATAACCCGTTTAGGATGAAGCGATAGAACGTAATCATACCATTCGGGTTGGTTACGAGACCCTACGTATAAGGTGACAGTATCGATATTTTCGATGATTGGTTTATCCGTATGAATTTGTTTTCCTGCTACTATTCCTTCCTTGAGTCCCACTAACTCAATGGGATGCCCGTGGCTGGAAAGTCGATGAGCAGCTATAAAGGCGTAACGTTCAGGGTTGGTGGAAGCTCCAAGTATAAGCGTTTTTTTCATTCTGACTGGTTATATTTAGTAATTTCAAAACAATAAAAAAGCACAAGTAGTTGTACTGTGGTTAGACAAATGTATTGAAAAATACGGCTGACGTGCGCCAAAACAATCAATAATACAAGAATCATGGCTGATACCAACATAACCAACTACTGGAACGAGAGGTGGGTGCGAATTGAGTTTGAAGGAGTTGAAAATCCGCCTCATTATAAAGTGTCAAACTATGGCCGTTTGGCTAGTTTTCAGGGAGAAGATAACAAAGGTAAAATTATTAAAGGGTCTGTCATTCAAGGGTATCGTTCGTTAAATATACGGATTACTGGCGGAAAAACTATCAACAAATATGTCCATAAACTAGTGGCTGATTTGTTCGTCAAAAAAAATAGTGAAGAATCAAAATACGTGATTCATCTAGATTTTGATAAACAAAACAATCGAGCCGAAAACTTACAATGGGCGACCAAAAATGAGATGGTAGAACATAACCGTAACAATCCTGCGGTCATCAATCGTCAAATCCCTAAACGTACTCGTAACTATAAACTCACTGAACCTAAAGTGAGAATGATTAAGAAAATGTTGAAAAGTGATAAAAACCGCTTGAAAATGATTGCAAAGCAATTTGGTATTACCCACACTCAACTTAATCGTATACGTTCAGGCGAAAACTGGAAGAATGTAAAAATCGACGACGAATAATAAAACAGCTGAGAGTCTATCCACCAATAGTTGACATAGATTCTGAAACTGTCCCTACTTTGCGTCTTGCCTCGGCCTCAAAGCCATCCTTTGCTCTATTTTGAAGTACTTCAAAAATAATTCTTTTAATAACAGTATCATCTAGACCCTGACGAATTAAGTCACGAACATTAAAAACTCCCTCGTCGTATAGACATGTTCTAAACTGCCCCTGAGGGGTCAATCGCAAGCGATTACAAGTTCCGCAAAACGTTCGACTAAAGGCGGCAATAATACCAATTGAGCCTTGATGGCCAGGAATTTTGTAATTATAGGCAGTAGAGGCAGGAGGGTCGGGAAGTTTGTAAATACCAGGATATTGTTTCTTTAATTCTTCAAGAATCCGACGATAATTCCAAAACTCTTGGTATTTGTGGGCACCGTCTCCGTTGAAAGGCATTTCTTCGATAAAGCGTACACTTACAGGATAGTTGCGGGTGAGCTCTGCCATGGGAATTATGTCGTCTGTATTTTTTCCCGACATGACCACGGTATTGATTTTTGTCGAAATTTGATGTGCTTGCAGCGCTTCAAAGGTTTGCCACACGTTCATAAACTCGTCACGGCGGGTGATGTCGTAAAAGCGCTGACGGTCGAGGCTATCCAAACTCAAATTGACGGATTTGATTCCAATTCTTTTTAAATCAGGAACCAAAGGAGCTGTCAAAACTCCATTGGTAGTAATATTTATTTGTCGTAAACCTTCAATGTGGCTTAGTTCTTCAAGGAACTCCATAATGCCTCGCCGAACGAAAGGTTCACCTCCCGTTATCCGAACTTTATCGACTCCCATGCTCACCAAAATTCGTATAACTCTCTCCATTTCTTCCCACGTGAGCAAGTGAGGTTTAGGAACGTACTTGATGCCTTCTTCGGGCATACAATAAAAACAACGCAGATTACAACGGTCTGTTACGGCCAGTCGCAAATAGTTGATGGGGCGCCCGTGATTATCAATTACTTGGTCCAAAGGAGTCAGTTTTTTAAGTAAAGTAAGCCAATGTCGTTATTGTCCAAAATAAATAACGATAGGCGAAAGAAACAAGTTCTTGATAGCCAGAAACTAAAAAACAGACCAAAAAAAAAAAATCTAACTTTAATTTTTTACTTTTGTAGTGGCGTCATGCCAATTATTCATTTTTATAATTTTTTTACAATGGAAACAGGAACAGTAAAGTTCTTCAACGAATCAAAAGGATTTGGCTTCATCGTTAGTGGTGGACAAGAGATTTTCGTACACATTTCGGGTTTGGTAGACAAAATTACTGAGGGCGATTCTGTGACGTTTGACAAAGTCCAAGGAAAAAAAGGAATAAACGCTGTTAACGTTAAGCTTGCTTAATTGCAACATTCAACTGATATATTGAAATTCCGAATTCTGATTAGGTTATAACAATGTGTCAAAAAAAGGGCAAACGGGGTTCTCCGCTTGCCCTTCTTTGTTTTTATGCAAAACCTTATAGATTTGGCAGGTACGTTGATTACTAAATCTATAAATTTTATATGGATTTAGTAGGTGCGCCAATTACAAAACGTATAAGGTTTTTATTATTTATTCCGTACTTTTGCGGACTTTTTAAGGAATTTAAGAAATAATATTCTATGCTTAGAACGCACACTTGCGGAGAACTCCGCATTTCGGATGTAAATAAAGAAGTTACCTTGAGCGGTTGGGTTCAGCGTATCCGCGACAAAGGAGGCATGATATGGATTGATTTGCGTGACCGCTACGGCATTACGCAGTTGATGGTAGAAGAAGGAAAAACGGCGGTTGAGATCATCGCTAAAGTTCGTGAACTTGGACGTGAATTCGTTATTCAAGCTTCAGGGACAGTGTCAGAACGCTTTGCCAAAAACGATAAAATCCCAACGGGAGATATTGAATTGAAATTGAGTGGGTTAGAGGTATTAAACCCTGCTAAACTTCCTCCATTTTTGATTGAAGACGAAACCGACGGGGGCGACGAACTTCGTATGAAATACCGCTACTTGGATTTACGTCGCAGTCCTGTTCGTAAAAACCTTGAGTTGCGTCATAAGGTAGCGCAACAAACGCGCATTTTTATGGATTCGCAAAACTTCATTGAGGTAGAAACGCCCGTGTTGATTAAATCAACGCCCGAAGGCGCGCGCGATTTTGTGGTGCCAAGCCGCATGAATCCAGGGGAGTTTTACGCCTTGCCACAATCGCCGCAAACGTTTAAGCAATTGTTGATGGTTTCTGGTTTTGACCGCTACTTCCAAATTGTAAAATGTTTCCGCGACGAAGACCTTCGTGCCGACCGTCAGCCTGAATTTACGCAAATCGACTGTGAAATGTCGTTTGTGACGCAGGAGGATGTCTTGCAAATGTTTGAAGGATTGATTCGTCATTTGTTCAAAGCTGTCAAAGGAATTGACCTGCCTGAAGTTCCCCGCATGACCTATGCAACCGCCATGAAAAAGTACGGTTCGGACAAACCCGACGTGCGTTTTGGCATGGAGTTCGTGGAATTAAAGGGAGATATTGATTTGATTTCGGGTAAAAACTTTGCGGTTTTTGATGCGGCTGAATTAGTTGTAGGAATTTGTGCAAAAGGATGTGCTGACTACACACGTAAACAAATTGACGAGTTGACAGAATGGGTAAAACGCCCTCAAATCGGTGCCAAAGGGTTGGTGTATGCGCGTTATAATGCTGACGGAACCATCAAATCGTCGGTGGATAAATTTTACAGCGAAGAAGACCTTAAAAAATGGGCCGAGGCATTTGGTGCCGAACCAGGCGATTTATTCTTGATTTTGGCGGGCGAAGCCAATAAAACCCGTAAGCAGCTCAACGAACTTCGTTTGGAAATGGGTAGCCGCTTGGGCTTACGTAATCCTGATGAGTACAAGGTACTTTGGGTCGTTGATTTTCCACTGTTGGAGTACGGTGAAGAAGAGCAACGTTGGTTTGCGATGCACCACCCGTTCACAAGTCCTAAACCTGAAGACATTCCATTGTTATCGACCGATTTAGGCGCAGTTCGTGCCAATGCTTATGATATGGTTATCAACGGAACGGAAGTAGGCGGAGGCTCAGTGCGGATTTTCCAACGTCCGTTACAGATGCAAATGTTTGAAATCTTGGGCTTTACGCCAGAAGAAGCTAAAGCGCAGTTTGGGTTCTTGATGGATGCGTTTGAGTTTGGAGCGCCGCCGCATGCGGGTATCGCCTTTGGGTTCGACCGCTTGTGTTCAATTTTCGGAGGGGCAGATTCAATTCGTGACTTTATTGCATTTCCAAAAAATAACTCTGGTCGCGACGTGATGATTGATTCTCCAGCGCCGATTGACCCAAAACAACTAGACGAATTAAAAATCGTTACAAGATAGGTTCCCAATACAGTCTGACTACCTTCTAACTGTATTCAAATGGTAGTCTAAGGGGAAACATCATCGTATTGGTCTGACGCATATAAAGTTAGACAATAGTCAGACTCTACTAATAAAAAACTCCTTGCTGAACCTATTCAACGAGGAGTTTTTTATTTTAGAAACCCGCTTATTTATATGTCGAAACAATAGGAAAGATATACGAGCGACTTACTTGTAAAGTATCTAGAAAAATTTTGTAGTATTTATACCTTACCATAAGCGATATGTTAAAAAGTTCTTTTAAAAGTTAAAAAGTAAATTCTACGTCTTAAATTGCATCATTCGCCCCATTTTTGGGGAGTAAAACAATAAATTTTGCCAACTTCGAGTTTTTAAGTATCAAATTGTGATTAACAAATACGTATTTAACAGCCCAAACCATCCAATATGAGCCTCTTTGAACGTGTCAAAGCCTATTTTAGTCGCGATAACTTTCAAAAAGACCCCGAATTAGTGTCTTTTGATGAATTGGAGCCTTCTAAAGTAGCTGTTCCAATACCTTTGCCTGTAACGACGACTATGTCTGCTTTGCCTTTATCCCCCATTACGAGAACTGTGACTTCATCGGTGGGGGCTGCTCTAGCACAACCTTTGTTTGTAGAAGAGCCTCAGTCGGAGACAAAATCGTGGGCGATGACGCCCTCTAGTCCGAAAATTGAATGGCCAACTTGGTTGGAAGATGAAACCCTGCTGCGTGATGAAGGGGTAATCTTTGGTTTATCCGAATCAAAATCGGAGGAAAAAGTCGCCATTATCCGCAATTATTTTGTCCATCAAACAGCCGATTGGGAGCGAGAAGTGGAGCGCCACGCGGAGAAAATTCAGGAATTGAACCTGTTTATTGAGCAAAAAGAAAATCGTATCACCGAGCTCAAAGAAAAATGTTCGGACTTGGAAGGCCGCAACCACGACGGAGAACACCAATTACCTCGTACGATTGTGGGTTTGGCCTTTTCGGCGGTGATGTGCGTGGGAAATTATTTTCTAATTGACGATACCCTCCGCCCGTTGTATCCCAATAGTCAATGGATTGCAGTCGGAGTATTTTTGGCGGGAATGTTCAACTTGTTTGGGAGAGTGTCGTTGTTTCACGACACGGAAAGCACCGTTTCGTGGCGGCGAATGCTCGAAGAAGTGGGAATGCCGTTTGCAGCTGCTCTGTTTGTGTTTGTACAAGCTATTCAAAATCAAGTCGTTTGGCGCGCAGGTGCGTTGTTTGTCTTTGTGTTTTTCTTGTTTTTGTTTGCTGGGAAATTGTTGTTGAGCAACATCACCGTATTGCAAAATGATTTGAAAATATGGTTGACAGGCGCCAATTTGAAAAAAGAAAAATCAGCCAAAACGGAAACTTGGGACGGT
>JACCEC010824653.1_pt1 | contig 47108 bp, 47 predicted proteins | sample 7450121 | NCBI WGS metagenome assembly JACCEC01 (sample SAMN15323455, study PRJNA562643) | freshwater metagenome | isolation source: river surface water | place: USA:Blue River Watershed | collected 2017-08-18 | reverse complement strand
CTGATCTGGCTATTTCGACACATTCTTCCATACTCACACCGGAGATCGGAACAAAAGGACAAACATCTGTTGCGCCTTGACGAGGATGCTCTCCTTTATGCTGTGACATATCAATCAATTCAGATGCCTTCTTCACCAACAAAAATGCTGCTTCCGCCACCAACTCAGGTGCTCCAGCAAAAGTGATGACCGTTCTATTGGTTGAAGCTCCTGGGTCAACATCCAAAAGCATTACGCCCTTTACGGTTTCAACTACACCTGCAATAGCATTGATTTTTGCCATATCTCTTCCTTCAGAGATATTGGGTATACATTCTATAATTCTCATTTCTTAAGATTGTTTTACAAATATCATTCAAAACATTAAAAGACGATGGACAATCGCCTGCGTTCTTTGAGCAGTGCCATCTTCCAATCCATTATGGTCTGGCCATTTCTCAGTCCCAATAAAAAGGCACCTGAAGGAAAAACTTCTCTCGACGTTACTTCTATTCCCTTCTCTTCTCCCGCCCATTGGTTGGTTAATAACAAAACAAAATCACGATAAGCGTCCATTCCGCATACGACTTCATGCCCCGCCAATACCAATGATTCAAAATCGTTGGCCCTTTCAATTTTCATCAAACATAAAGAGGTCCAATTTTCAAATTCCGAAAAATCTTGAAAATGAAATTTTTCATGAACCACCCATTTCAACTCCGGCCTCATGGTGGAAGCCCACTTCTGGTAGGTTGCCAATTTTGATTGAAACAATTTGGGCGCATAAAAAGACTGCCTGAGCTGCTTCTTTGCTTCAAACAACTGGTCTTGATACTCATCCTCCCACTGGTCTGCAGTTAGGGATTCTTGCAAATTCCACCATCTTAAAACTTCAGGGTTCATAATGCAAAGTTAATGGTACACTGTTCGCAAATTCCTTTATTATTTTTGTTTCATGATGAACCGAATTTTACTTGCATTCTTTTTTACTGCAATCAGTTTTTTGAGCTTTGGAAATAGTACTCCAACTGTTGTCAAGGGGACAATTGTTGGAGGGAAATTCTCTTCAGTAAAAATTTGGTCTACCATTGGTAAGGTAATGGATTTGGTAGATTCAGCTCAAGTGAGCAATGGCAAATTTGAATTTAAGAAAAGGATATATCCTCAGGGGATGTATATCATTGGAGTAAATGACAACAACCATGTGCCCATGATTTTGGACAACGAACCCATTGTCGAATTGGCCTTGCAAGGACCCAAACTTGAAACCAACTTGAAGTACATTCAGTCTGCTCAAAACATTGCTTACATCCAATATATCCCAATAGAAAACAAATTCAACGCTACTATACGCGCAGCGCACAAAAAAGAAGGCAATGACAGCACCATCATCAATAAAAAAGAATGGGAACTTTCTACACTAAGAGATTCTATCAGAAATGCGCATCCAGGGACTTTCCTCAATAAACTGATAGGTTGGAAGTCAGATGTATTGCCTTTGAACAAAAAGACATTTTGGAACAACTTTGACTTTAATGACACCTCCATCGTTCGCTGCAGTGTGTTGAACGATAGAATTCAACGCTACATGCGCAAATTCAGCAATGGTCAAAATTCCGGCTATATCCAATGTTCTGAAGAGATCCTTGGTCGTGCAATGGAGAACGATGTGGTGTATGAATTTGCTGTATACCAAATGATCGTTGGTTTTTTTGAGAGCGGAATGGATAATATCTGTGCTTACCTCATTGACAACCATCTAAACGCTGAAAGCTGCGGTGAAGATGACATACACAAGCTTTTGACCAAAACAGCGTCGTCCATTCAACAATTGACAGTGGGCCACACTCCGCCTAACTTTTCAGCAAAGCTTAGAAATGGCCAGCCATTTGAATTGAGTAAAGTGGTAGCCAAAAATAAATACACCATCCTAATGTTTTGGAGTTCTTGGTGTACCCATTGCAAAGATGCCGCTCCTGAAATTCTGGCTTTTGACAAAAAATACTCCCCAAATAAAATTCAGTTGGTTGGTTACAGCATAGATGAAGCGCAACAGCTTTGGGAAAAGGCTTTGGATGAAAGACAATTTACTTTCCCAAATATTTTGGGAGGCAAGGGATGGAATTCACCCGTTGCTAAACAATACAAAGTAAACAAGACGCCTGTATTTTTTGTTTTGGACACAAAAGGGGTACTGCAATTGAAAGCCAAGTCTATTCAGGAGGTCGAAAAATTTATTCAACAACAACCTTAAGGCTTTTCCTATCTTTGTCATGTAAAGAATAATCTTTTAAATGGACCCTTCCCGATGTATATCAAGATTACCAAAGAGCTGCTCGCAGATATTCGCCGCTCCATTGTGGAAGGGAGGGATACAGCATTAATTCAGCTAACCCAAGATCTCCACCCCGCGGATTTAGCGGAAATCATCAACGAGCTTAGAGAAGAAGAAGCGGTGTATTTGTACCGCTCTATTGATGAAGAGCGCGGAGCAGAGGTTATGCTCGAGCTCGATGAAGATGTTCGAAATCAGCTTTTGAGTAAGCTTACTTCTAGAGAGATTGCCGAAGATCTTATTGAGAATTTTGATTCAGATGATGCGGCTGACGTCATCGCTGAATTGCCTGAAGAAAAGCAAGAAGAAGTTATTGCCTTGCTGGAAGACGTGGAAACGGCCAGCGACATCATCGATTTGATGAATTACGCTGAAGGCACAGCGGGGGCTTTAATGGCCAAAGAATTGATCAAAGTTAATGCTTCATGGTCTGTCGCGATGGCGATTAGAGAGATGCGCAAGCAAAGTGAAGACATCGATAATATTTATACCATTTATGTGGTAAATGACGATGACCATATCATCGGAACTTTGAGTATGAAGACTTTGATCTTCGCCTCTGCAAGTTTGAGAAGTACCATCAAGGAATTGTATCAAGACAACAAGGTTCACAGTGTCAATTCCGACACTTCAGCTGAAGAGGTTGTCAATGTGATGAAAAAGTATGACCTCGTTGTCGTTCCCGTTATCAATGAAAATAGACAATTGATTGGGCGCATCACCATTGATGACGTAGTGGATGTAATGCAAGAAGAGGCCGATAAAGATTATCAATTGGCATCCGGTATCTCTGAGGACGTAGAATCGGGAGACAGTATACGTACGCTTACTCGCGCTCGTCTGCCTTGGCTACTAATTGGAATGGGTGGAGGAATGAGCAGCGCGTATGTCATTGGACTATACGATATCACTGAAAATCCCCAAATGGCGATATTTATGCCACTTATCGCTGCTACCGGTGGAAACGTTGGTGTACAATCCGCAGCACTTGTTGTAAAAGCCTTGGCCAATCAGAGCGTATTGGACGAAACTGTTTGGAGAAAATTAATCAAGGAATTGGGCGTAGGTTCTTTCAATGGACTCATATGTTCTTTGTTGATTTTCTTTACAACGCAATTGTTTCATTTCGATCTAAGCATGAGTATTACAGCTAGTATAGCATTATTTAGTGTAATCGTCTTTGCAAGTATTTCAGGAACATACATTCCACTTACGCTGAATCGATTTGGAATAGATCCCGCTTTGGCTACGGGCCCTTTCATTACCACCACCAATGATATTATAGGACTGATCATTTACTTCGGTGTGGGTAAGTTACTTCACACTTATTTATTGAATATGCCCCTTAATATTTTTCACTAGTGATGTCCACAGTCCTTTTTATCGATAGTGTTCACCCCATCCTCGAAGAAGACCTCGACAAATCAGGATTCCATTGCGTATTGAATGAGACTGATGACGTAGCTTGTTTATCGAATCTATACCCAAATACAATAGGCTTGGTTGTTCGCAGCAGATGGGTTATTGACCAAAAAGTAATCCTTGCATTTCCACAATTAAAGTGGATTGCTCGTTCAGGGAGTGGCCTAGAAAATATCGATCTTGAATATTGTAAACAAACGGGTATAACTGTATTTAGCTCCCCTGAAGGAAATGCAGATGCTGTCGGCGAGCACGTGTTAGCAATGTGTTTGGGGATGACAAGAAAAATACTGTCTGCCCACAACACCGTTACACATCACGAATGGTTGAGAGAGCAACATCGAGGAATCGAACTCAAAGGAAAAACCTTTGCTATCATCGGGCTGGGGCACATGGGACGAGCTGTTGCTCAACGATTGGCTTCTTTCGGTTGTCGAGTCATAGCGAATGATATTGGTTTCGAAAAAAGTCCAATGGAACATGTTCAACTAGTTGGCATGAATGAAGTCTTCGAAGAGGCGGACTTCGTTTCGATTCACCTGCCTTTATCACCAGCGAACAAACATTACGCTGATGCAAAATTTTTCAGTTCGTTTAAAAAGTCCATCTACTTCATCAACACAGCAAGAGGCCAACATTGTGTAACTGCCGATTTGCTCCACGCACTTAATAATCAATCCGTGATTGCAGCAGCATTGGATGTTCTTGAATTTGAAAGTAACCAGTTGAAAGTTGAAAGTGAAAACCACCCGGATTTTCTATCACTTCTAGAGCATCCCAGTGTAATACTTACTCCTCACATCGCGGGATGGACTGTTGAGTCTTATTACAAACTCTCCAAAGTTTTGAGTAATAAAATACTCGAGCGTTTTCCGCAACCCTAGTTACTTGATCATTCCTCTGGCGCGCTCCAATTCGTCATTATAACGCTCAAGTACTCGATTTGTCTCGTCCAAATCAAACAAGAAAATACGCTCATCAATATCGAAGTGAAAATTCGCAAAAGGCAATTCCGCCACCATATCCTTAAAACCATCAGGACGTTGATCCATTTGAACATTCAAATACAAATCACAACCTTTCTTCCAAGCTTTATCTGGAACATTCTGTGTATCGAACTGAATCTTTCTTGATACATAACCCTGGTACTCAAAAGACGCTGTATACTTCTCATTCTCGCGAAGATGGAATTGAAAAACACCCAAGGTATTTGATTTAACCGTATACACCTCTTTAGGACGTTCTGTAGGATAAATGGATATGGTACCTTGCAGAACATGGGTTGTATCTTCACGATCATTCAACAAACCTTGAACAAACAAACTATGCCCATTGGGATCTATTTTCAACCATTCTGGCTTCTGGGCCAAACAAACCATTGAAGTTAAGTACAACAATAAAAAACCAACATATTTCATATTACCTCTTTTTTTCTCTTATTGATTTATACGCCTTTGCGGCCAATGTCAAAACTACTCCCAGTCCAACTAGTCCCAAACTTCCCCATATCCAAGATATGGCATCTTTATTTACAACAACAAAAACAATGGCTACCAATAAGATTGTACCTACCTCATTCCACAATCGCATTTTAAAACTCAATGCTGGCAATGTATTGGCCTGACATTGGCGATAAAGCAATTGCCCCTTCCATTGATACACAAGCAAACAAGCGATAAAGAAAAGTTTCAAGTGCATCCAAGGCATCGAAAGAAAACCTGGATTCAAATAAAGTAACCAAGGACCAAAGATCAAGGTTAAGATACAAGATGGCCATGTAATGATGTACCACAACCTCTTTTCCATCAATTGATATTGTGGGATCAAGATGGATTGATCCAGTTCAGGCTTGAGCATCGCTTCAGCGTGGTAAACAAACAAGCGAAACATATAAAACAAACCTGCAAACCAAGTGACAACAAAAATGATGTGCAGCGATTTGACAATATTGTAATCCATTCCACGAATATAGCAATGTATCTTTGCTATATGAAAGCCGTATTTGCAAAAGCCACCCACACCATCACCACACACTTGGTTTTACCTGAGAATACCAACACCTTAGGTAACTTAATGGGTGGGCAATTATTAAACTGGCTTGACATTGCGAGTGCCATTGCTGCACATCGTCATTGCCGAAGAGTTGTAGTTACTGCAGCAGTAAACAACGTCTCTTTTCAACACCCCATTAAATTAGGTGATTTGGTGGTCATTGAAGCCAAAGTATCTAGAGCATTTGGTTCTTCTATGGAAGTTTTCATGGACATCTTTGTAGAACACGGAACTACTGGGCAACGCACAAAATGCAACGAAGCCATTTACACTTTCGTAGCTGTTGATCAATTGGGAAATCCAATTCAAGTTCCGGAATTGACACCTGAGACTGAGGAAGAGAAAGTTCGATTTGACGGAGCATTACGAAGAAGACAATTGCGTTTGATTTTGGCAGGAAAAATGAGACCGGAAGAAGCAACGGAATTGAAGGCGCTATTCAACAACTAACCTTGTCCGAGAATACGCAAAGAAGCCTCTTTGATTCTTTCCAATGAAATGTGGTGAATGCAACGATCGGCTTCTCCATGACTACACTTGTTACCCAATTTAGAACACGGTTTAGCACCTCTTCCCTCTGGTTCAATCTGCACACTACCCTTGCCTGGTCGCCAAGGATACATACCCAAACTTGGTCGCGTACATCCCCATAAGGATATGATGGGACGTTCAAAGGCCGAAGCGATGTGCATTAAACCTGTATCACCACAAACAACCATTTTTGAATTTTTTAATACAGATGAACTTTGTCCCAAAGACCAAATTCCAACACCATTAAATACACCCTCTAAAGATTCCAACTCCGTAGCAACTGCAATATCCTCCTTTCCTCCAAGTAAAACTTTCTGGCCTGGTATCTGAGCGATTATCTGTTTCCAATGCGCAGCATCGGGACGCTTACCGAAATAAGTTGCACCTATTGGTATGGCTGTAAAATCTCCCCATTGATTGGCCACTTCTTCATCTGAAGAATAATAGTATTCCAATCCTTTGCCATCGTCACGCAAACCCAATGTTCTCAAAGTTTGCACATAGCGTTCCACGATATGTGATATATGACCTTTTACACCCCAATTGATCCAAACAAACTTGGCAAAGTTCCTTTTATCTACAGAGAAAGTCAACGCCTTCAATTTCCTTTTGATAATTCGAGAACGAACATTATTCTGTAAATCGATGATGTAATCGTAACCCTCAGATTCTAACATTGGAATCACCTCCTGAACTGTCTTCTCAAAAGAAAAGACTTTTGAAATTCTAGGATTCTGATTAATTACAGATCTGAACTTTTCTTTGACTACGTAGTGTATTTCAGCACCTCCATCCAATTGTTCTTGAAGAATGCGCAAAACAGGAGACGTCAAAACGATATCACCAATAGAAGAAAAACGAAGTACTAAAATCTTTGCCTTAACCACTAATTGACCCTCTATTATTGTGCTTCGTACTTCTCAACTATTCTACCTGCATGCTCAGCCCACATTTCTTTGTTGGTCAAACGTGTTAGATCCAATGTGTCCTTTTCATAATAATATCCACCTCCATCGACATTTACCATTTTTAATGTTACAATAATGTCATGGTCATCGCTAATCTCCCATTCGCCTTTGATGGGTTGATTTCCGCCCATATCCCTCTCCAAAGTGTAATCTTCTTTAAAATTCCACAAATATTCCTGATCATCAACCAATGAATCCAATTGATCTTCGCCATCCACTGTATACGCCACCAATTTCCAATTTCCAATCACTCTGCTTTTTACAGAACGGAACGAAATAAAAGGTCCATTTTCATACTTGTGGCATGCCATTAAGAGCATAAATAGTCCAATAATCAAAGTCAACTTTCTCATTGTGTTCAATTTTACTCAAATATATCGTCCCGAAATCCTTCATCACTCCCCTTAACATTTAAGTTTGCACAAACGTTTTTTAATTATGTGGATAGACACCCATGCTCATATGTACCAGCAAGTCTTTGAAGAAGACTGGTCAGCTGTAGTTGAGAGGCTTCATCAAGAAAAAATCAAACATGTTATGCTGCCCAACATAGACATGAATTCCATTGATCCCATGATGCGTTTGGTGAATGAGGACAGTAACCTTTTCAAACCTATGATGGGATTGCATCCATGCGATGTGAAAAGTGATTTTGCGAGCGTTCTTGACCAAATGGAACCTCTCATCCAAAGCTACAAATGTTGCGGGATTGGAGAGACAGGAATAGATTTGTATTGGGACAAAACAACATTGGACATTCAAAAAGAAGCACTGATTATTCAGATTGAATGGGCAAAAAAATATAAGCTACCGCTTATTATTCATGCCCGTGAGTCATTTCATGAAATACTTCCTTTAATCGAAAAACACCATGATCAAAATCTACGAGGCATCTTCCATTGTTTTACTGGAAGTCCGCAAATAGCAGAACAAATTTTAAAACTAGAAACTTTCATGATGGGGATCGGGGGTGTCATTAGTTATCCCAAAACGAATCTGAAAGAGACGCTCAAACAAATTCCATTAAGTCACATTGTACTCGAAACGGATGCGCCCTTTTTACCTCCTGTTCCCCATCGAGGAAAAAGAAATGAAAGTAGCTACATTCCATTGATAGGTGCACATCTGGTTGATGTCTACGGAGGAACATTGGAAGAAATAGCGATAACTACTTCTCAAAATGCGATGCGTATATTTGAACTATCATGAATCCGACAACACATCTATTGATCATTTATACGGGCGGTACAATTGGAATGACAGAATCATATCCAGGAGGGCCATTGGTTCCATTTGATTTCATCAACATTGCCGACCATCTACCCGAGTTAAAAAGACTAGATTTAAAAATTGACGTTGCTCCCTTTCAACACCCTGTCGACAGCAGTGACATAGACCCCAGCGTTTGGAAGAGAATTGCCGATCTTGTTGTTCAACATCACAACGAATACGATGGCTTTGTTGTTCTACACGGAACCGACACCATGGCCTATACCGCATCGGCTCTTAGTTTTATGCTTCGCGGAATTCAAAAACCCGTTATTCTAACCGGCGCTCAATTGCCAATTGGAAAAATTAGAACGGATGGCAAGGAAAATCTGATAACAGCCATTGAAATTGCCGCAAGCAAAGAAAACAATAGCCCAATCGTTCAGGAAGTAGCCGTCTGTTTTGGTGCGCATTTGTTCAGAGGCAACCGAGTAAGTAAAGTGAGCGCTGAAGGTTTTGAAGCATTTAGAAGTCCCAATTACGATCCGCTTGCTGAAATAGGATTGCACATTCATTATCGTCACAATCTGTTGTATCGTTCTGAAACTCCATTTGTTCCTCAGTTGGAAATGAATACAAACGTTGGTCTCATTAAACTTTTTCCAGGCATTTCGCATCGCATGTTTGATGCATTGGTCAATAGCGGACCTTGGGATGGCCTGGTCATCGAAACATTTGGAAGTGGAAATATTCCCCAGAAAGAATGGATGATAGATGCGATAAAAAAACTCATTGATCAAGGCACATTGGTCCTCAACATATCACAATGTACGCAAGGATACATTGATCATCAGTTGTATCAAAACGCAAAAATATTGGATCAGATGGGGGTGATCGAAGGCAAAGACATGACCACTGAGGCTGCCATCACCAAGCTCATGAATGTTTTGGGGGCCAAAACAAATCGAGAACAAAAATTGCGTGAATTGAACCATTCCATTGCAGGCGAATGTTCGTTCAAGAATTAACTACCTTCGTAGCATGTCTTTTTTAAGCAAACTTTTTAAACAGCCCGAAAAAACTATTGATCCCATTGATATGGAATTGGTCCAAATGGATATGCATTCCCATTTGATTCCAGGGATTGATGATGGAGCTCCTGATGTCGAAACCAGTATTTTATTGATTGAGAAATTAATGGAATTCGGATATAGAAAGATTGTCACAACACCTCACATTTACAAGGAAATTTATCCCAATACCAAAGAGCTCATTCTCGCCGGAAAAGAAATAGTTTTAGCTGAACTTAAAAGAAGAAATATTGAGGTCATCTTTGATGCTGCAGCTGAGTATTTCTGTGACGAACATTTTATGGAATTGCTCGAAAGAAAGGAGATTCTCACATTCAACGGCAATCACCTTTTGTTTGAATTATCTTTTGATTCAGAACCCTACTATTACAAAGAGGCAACGTTTCAAATGCAGTTGAATGGATACCAACCCGTTTTGGCGCATCCAGAACGATATCTGTATTGGCATGAGAAATTCTCGAATTATGAAAACGCCGTTGATCGAGATGTTTACTTACAAATCAATATCAATAGCCTAACCGGACAATACGGTCCGAGTGTAAAAAAGATGGCTGAAAGATTAATTGATGCCGAGCTAGTAAGCTACCTTGGAACGGACACGCATCATATGGGGCATGTGCAATTGTGGGATAGCGCCAGAAGAAATCCACATTTGAAGAAATTGGTTGAATCTGGCAACTTACTGAATTCAGCATTCTAAAAGTTTTGCTCTGCATCTCCAGAGCCATTATCTTAGCCGCATGGAAGACAACATGGTCAAAATTACAGTAGTGGATCGTCAAGGCCAAGAGCATGAACTAGATGCTCCAACCGACATGAACATGAATATGATGGAGCTTTGCAAAAGTTACGAGCTACCTGTAGAAGGTACTTGCGGCGGAATGGCGATGTGCGCGAGCTGTCACATGTACATTCTATCCGATCATGATTTGGGATCCAGAAATGACGATGAAGAAGCGATGCTTGACCAAGCTTTTTTTGTAAAAGGCAATAGCCGTCTAGGTTGTCAACTTCATATCAGCGATGCTTTTCATGGATTAAAAGTTCAGCTTGCTGAAGTAGGCGCATAAGAAATTATTTCATTTTTTCAGGCCAACCTTCTTTCCAACCTTCATCTTGGAATACCACGTGCTTTAAGCCGTTGGTAAGCAATATCCATTGTGACCCCAAGCCATAATGATAACGATTGGCCTGCTGGAGCACGTGGTCATCTATTTGCACCTGGGGGGCCTTGCATTCGACAATTCCCAATACACTTCCATTGGCATTGTAAACAACAATATCTGCTCTTGATACTCCTCCAGGAAAAGTGATGGCAACCTCAGACATCATTGTATGATAAGCGATGCCTTGAAACTCGTTCAAATAGCGAATAACGTGCTGCCGAACATATTCCTCGGGAGTAAGCACCAACCACTTTTTTCTTAAAATGCAAAATATCTCTAGCTCACCCCGATTATCTCGATAATTAAAAGTATATTGTGGTAGGTTTAACTGCATCGGTTGAATTGTAAAATCAAAATTATGGAAACTAAAGAAGAAATTGTAAAGAATTGGTTGCCTAGATATACGGGCACACCATTGGAGAGTTTTGGGGAATATATCTTATTGACCAATTTTGATCACTACCTACAAAAATTTGCAGAATGGCACAATGTGCCCATTGAAGGACAAAGTAGAAGTATGCCCACTGCAACTGCAGGAGGTATTACAATGATCAACTTCTCAATGGGAAGCGCCAATGCTGCTACAATTATGGATTTACTCACTGCGATACAACCCAAAGCTGTTCTATTTCTTGGAAAATGCGGTGGATTGAAAAAGAAAAATAAAATTGGTGACTTTATTCTACCCCTTGCCGGTATCAGGGGCGAAGGAACCAGTAATGACTACTTTCCGGCCGAGGTACCCGCGCTGCCATCCTTCAATTTACAACGAGCTGTATCCTCCATGATCAGAGACAGAAATTTAGACTATTGGTCTGGGACAGTGTACACAACAAACAGAAGAGTTTGGGAACATGATGAACCTTTCAAAGAGTACTTGAGAAAAATCAGAGCGATGGCCATTGATATGGAAACAGCAACTTTATTCTCTGTAGGTTTCTATAACAAAATCCCTACCGGCGCATTGCTTCTTGTGTCCGATCAGCCGATGACTCCACAAGGAGTGAAAACTTCTGAGAGTGATTTAAAAGTAACTACTAACTTTGTGGACCTTCATATTCAAATTGGAATTGACGCATTGAAGGAAATTAAAAATGAAGGACAATCAGTGAAGCACTTAAAATGGGACTAACGCACAACCAAATTATTAGAGACATTCAACTCAAAAAGTTGGACCCCATCTACTTTCTAAGCGGAGAAGAACCTTTGTTTATCGATATGGTAGCTGAATCCATTGAGAATGATATTCTTGATGAATCAGAAAAGGGTTTCGGTTTGACCATTGCATACGGGAGAGATTCAGAATTAAAGAATATTCTGAATATGGCCAAGGGTTTCCCAATGATGGGCACTTATCAGGTTATCATTGTCAGAGAGGCCCAAGATTTAAAAGAGTGGAAAAAAGTTGAAATGCTCAAGCCATTAGAGGCATACATTGAGAGTCCCACCCCCACCACTATTCTTTGCTTTGCCTTCAAAGGAAAGTTGGATGGACGTTTGGCCGTCAGCAAAATCATCACGAAAAAAACTACAGCATTTGTTTCTGATCGTATCAAAGATTATTTGGTCAGCGATTGGATATTGGAAATGGTAAAAAGCAAAGGCTATTCTATTCAAAAAAATATCGCGGAATTACTGGCTGAATATCTGGGAAATGACCTTTCCAAAATCATCAATGAAATCAACAAGCTGGCCATCATTTTTCCGCAAGGAACAGAAATTACTGGGCAAATAGTCCAAGACTACATAGGTATTTCAAAAGATTACAACAGCTTTGAATTGCTGCGAGCACTATTGGAGAAGAACGTCGTTCAAGCCAACCGCATTGTAGAGTATTTCATACGCAATCCCAAGAACAATCCAGTGCAAATGCTCATTGGTTTGCTCTTTTCTTCATTTAACAAGTACAACATCTATGTGAGTGCTGAAAATAAGACACATACTGCACAATTGATGAAGCTCAACAGTTACTCCATCAAAGACTATCAATTGGCTGCAAAGAATTTCACACCCGCCAAAATGGACCGCATCATCGGATATTTGTACGATGCCGATAAGAAAACCAAAGGAATAGGCGCCGGTCAGATGACAGATGGTGAGATTTTATTGGAGCTAATTTTTAAAATCATGCATTAGTTCATGTCTACATTTGCGACATGTTACAAAATGATTTATTGATCCGTGCAGCATTGGGACAGCCAGTATCTCGCACCCCAGTTTGGGTGATGAGACAGGCTGGAAGAGTTTTACCAGAATATCGTGAAACCCGAGCTCGTGCCGGGAGTTTCATCAATCTAGTTACCAATCCAGAAATGGCGGCAGAAGTGACTGTTCAACCTGTCGATCACTTGGGTGTAGATGCAGCTATCATTTTTAGTGATATCCTCGTAATCCCTGAAGCCATGGGATTACCCTACACAATGGATGAAGGAAAAGGTCCATTTTTTCCAAAGACCATTGAAACCATGGCTGATGTTGAGGCACTTCAAACAACCGGTATTGCGCAACATCTTCACTATGTGAAGGAGGCATTGGAAATCACGTTGCATAAATTGGAAAATCGTGTTCCATTGATTGGATTCGCTGGTGCTCCATGGACCATCTTCTGTTACATGATAGAAGGCAAGGGCAGCAAGGAATTCAATAAGGCGCGTAAGGTTTTGATTGGTCAACCAGAATTGGCACAGGCATTGCTTGCAAAAATTACAACTGCCACTATTGAATACGCACAAATGCAAGTCAACACAGGTATACACTTATTTCAACTTTTTGATTCTTGGGCAGGAGTCCTGAATACAGAAGTTTACGAGAAGAGTATTCTCCCTCATGTTGAGCGCATACTTTCCGCTATTCAGCCTCAAATTCCGACAACCTTTTTTGCCAAAGGTGCGCACTATGCATTGCCCTTGATGAAAAATATCTCCGCCAATGTTATTGGATTGGATTGGACCATGAATCCAGCTAATGCGAGAGAAATTCTTCCAGGTAAAACCCTACAAGGAAATTTGGATCCAGCATTGTTGTACGGAACTGACCAAGAAATCATCAAATCCACACATGCGATGATGGACAAATTCGGAAATGCACCCTATATTGGCAACCTAGGACATGGCGTTTATCCCGACATTAACCCTAGAAAATTAAAACTTTACATCGAAACGATACAAACCCGTTAATACCAATTGCTATGAAAACCCTTCGTTTGTTAATGGCTGTGGCTTTTTTATTCAGCTTGAATGCTGCGACAGCGCAAAAGAAAGACGACAAATCCAAGTCGGAAAAAACAGAAAAAAAAGAGGATAAAAAAGATGACAAGGCCAAAAAAGAGCCTGTTGTAGACACTGACCCCAATGAAGTGGCCAATGGTTCCTTTGAGCAATATGATGCTAAAATTTTGAAAGGAAAAGGTCAACTTCACTTGGCTTGTAAGCCTTGGTATACCGTGAATAAAACAGGAGCTGATTTGTTTGCATCTGGAAATACCAAGAACAAAAAAATCAACGCTCCAGAGAATGATTTGGGGAACCAAATTGCACAAGATGGCAACAACTATGCGGGTTTCATTGCTTATAGCAAAGATCCAAAAGTAAACCGTACCTATCTATCACAAAAGTTGAAACACACTTTGAAAAAGGACCAAATGTATTGCGTTACTTTTTCCGTTTGTTTGGCTGAAAATTCTAAAATGGCTGTAAACAACGTAGGTATTTTGATTGGCTCCAATCGCATTCAACATGAAGACGACAAGAGCATCACTACGCCCGCAACCATTGTAATGCCCGCCAATCGTCCTATCAACGATATGGACAAATGGACAACCGTTTGCATGTATTACTACGCCAAAGGAAACGAAAACTTCATCACCATTGGTGGGTTTGGAAACGACGGCGACATGAAATTCGAAAAAATCAAAGGCGCTGTAAAACCCGCTGCAGGTGGTGTTTCAGTAAATGGCGCATATTATTTTGTAGACAACATTTCTATCTTGCCTATTACAGCAAAAAGCGAATGTAATTGTGGCAAAAGTACCGTTGTTGAAACCGATTTTATCTATAGCCGTTCAGGTGCCAAACCCGCTGGAGCCAAGCCAGAACAATTGGTAGCTGCAACTGCCGTTTATTTCGGAAAAGAGTCTGAATATATTCCAGCACAATTTGAATCAGAATTGGACGAGGTTGCTGAATTATTGAAAGCCAATCCAGCCATCAAAATCGTTCTAACCGGACATGCAGATACTGAAGAAATGGAAGAGGCTAAAGTTCGCACTGAGATGCTAGAAATTGCCAAGCGCAGAGCTGAATCGGTGATGGAAGCTTTGGTAAGCAGAGGTGTTGATGCTTCAAGAATGAGCATCGATTCAAAAGATGCCAATGAACTAGCCAATACCAAAGGAACTCCTATGGGTAAAGCACAAAACAGAAGAGTTGTTTTCAGTGTAAAATAATTTATTGTACAAGAGAAAAGGGCTATCGATGATAGCCCTTTTTGCATACCTTTCACAACAAAACCAGCCCATACTCCGTTTGAAAACTCAATGAGAATATCCATCCTCTTCGTTTTGATCAACTTGGTTTCGTCCTTGAATTTCAATGGTCAAAACTTGGTGTTCAATCCCAGTTTTGAGGAAATGGATTTTTGTCCCATTGATTTTACCTCTCGCCGTTTACAGTCCGTAAAGAAATGGACACAAGCCGGAGATGGTACGCCAGACTACTTTAATAGATGTAGCAAAAAGGTTGGCATACCTGACAACATATTTGGAAAACAAGAAGCCAGAACCGGAGACGGTTATATCGGTCTCGGATCCTATCTGAACAACAAGATGCGTTACAGAGAATACGTTGTGGGCCGACTAACCAGGGCGCTAAAACCCGGAGAGCAAGTTTGCATCACATTGTATTATTCCGCGGCGGACTTTTGTCAATTTGTACATGACGGATTTGGTGTTGTATTGTCTCCAAAACCCTTGGTGCAGACTTCCTACAAGACCATCACAGTGCCACAAGAATCGATGACCAATCCTCGCTTCAACATGATGGATGATTTCACGGGGTGGTCAGAATTGAGTGCCATTTTCACTGCCAAAGGCGGAGAGGAAGTAATCACCATTGGCAATTTCAAAGACGAAAAAGACATGCGATTGATTCATCGTACCAAAGATTCCGGAATAGCTGATACCCGGGACTACGCATACGTATACATCGACGATGTCAGTGTGGTGCCCATCCAAAAAAAATCCGAATGCAGCTGCATCAATGATGAACTTGCCGCCGTTGCCACAGACCCACCGCATGAATTGAGTGAATACGACGAAATCAAATTGGACGCCATACACTTTGATTTTGATCAATTCACCTTGACCGATTCTGCTACCCAGCAATTGCAAGAGATTTACACATTACTTCGAAAAAACAAGCACATGTACATGGAAATATTGGGACACACAGATAATGTTGGTGGTGCGGAATACAATCAATTGTTGTCTGAACAACGTGCACAATCAGTTATTCAGTTTCTAACATTAAAGGGAATAGAATCCAACCGATTCACCATCATTGCCAAAGGCATGACAGACCCTGCAAAGAGCAATGAAACAGAGCAAGGAAGGGCCTTCAACAGACGAGTGGAATTCCAGATCCGTCAAAAAAGATTTGTGCTCGTGAAATAGCACTCATTCAGTTTATCTTTGTCACTCAATTTTTTATCATGTACAATATCACTTTACCCGATGGGAGTGTCCGTCAAGTTGAAGCGGGTGCTTCATCCATGACAGTTGCTCAGTCCATTTCAGAAGGATTGGCCCGAAACGTATTGGCCGCAGTTGTAAACGGCGAAGTTTGGGATGCCAACCGTCCTTTTATTTCAGACTCCATTTTAAAATTGGTTACATGGACGGATACAGAGGGTAAATCAACCATGTGGCACAGCTCTGCCCATTTAATGGCAGAAGCATTGGAAGCGCTTTATCCAGGTATCAAATTGGCCATTGGCCCTCCGATTGAGAACGGATTTTATTACGATGTAGATTTTGGACAACATAGTTTTTCGCAAGAAGATTTTTCGAAGGTGGAAAAACTAATGTTGGAATTGGCCAAGAAAAAAAGTGAATTCATTAGAAAAGAAGTAAGCAAAGCTGACGCAATTCAATATTTCACTGAAAAGGCTGATCCGTATAAACTTGAATTGATTGAAGGATTAAACGACGGCGAGATCACCTTTTATACCCAAGGAGAATTCACTGATTTGTGCCGTGGACCTCATATTCCCCACACAGGATTCATCAAAGCTGCTAAGGTTTTGAATGTTGCCGGTGCGTATTGGAGAGGAGATGAAAAAAATAAAATGTTGACCCGTGTATACGCCATCACTTTCCCTAAGCAAGCGGAATTGGAGGAGTACATGGTTCAACTAGAAGAAGCCAAAAAACGTGATCACCGGAAACTAGGAAAAGAATTGGGCTTGTTCCACTTCTCTCAAAAAGTAGGAAGTGGTTTACCATTGTGGTTGCCCAAAGGAGCGGATCTACGTGGAAGATTGCAAGCATTTTTACAAGCCGCACAAACCAAAGCGGGGTACTTACAAGTTATCACCCCACACATTGGTCACAAAGAATTGTACGAAACCAGTGGTCACTGGGCGAAGTATGGAGCCGATAGTTTCAGACCCATTGAGACTCCTCAAGAGGATGAAGTGTACATGCTTAAACCCATGAACTGTCCTCACCATTGTGAGATTTTTAAAGCTGAACCCAAATCTTACCGCGACCTTCCATTGCGCCTTGCTGAATTCGGAACAGTATACCGTTACGAGCAGACTGGCGAATTACATGGTTTGACCCGTGTAAGAGGATTTACTCAGGATGATGCGCATATTTTCTGCACCGTCGACCAAGTGAAAGAAGAGGTAGGTAAAGTGATTGATTTGGTATTGTACATTTTCAAGACATTGGATTTCCACGATTACCTGGCTCAAGTATCCTTGCGAGACCCAAACAACCCAGGTAAATACATTGGAAGCGATGAAAACTGGGAAAAGGCAGAGACTGCCATCAAGGAAGTTGCGGATGAAAAGGGTTTGAAAACCGTTGTGGAGTTGGGTGAGGCTGCATTCTACGGACCAAAATTGGATTTTATGGTTCGTGATGCAATTGGAAGAAAATGGCAATTGGGTACCGTTCAGATTGACTATAACTTGCCTGAGCGTTTCCAACTTGAATATACAGGCGCAGACAATCAAAAACATCGCCCAGTCATGATTCATCGAGCTCCCTTTGGATCGATGGAAAGATTTGTCGCGATTCTCATTGAACACTGTGCTGGTCAATTCCCACTTTGGTTAACTCCAGAACAAGTAAGATTGCTTCCGGTCAGTGAAAAATTCAATGAATACGCAAAAAGTGTAGCAACTGAACTAAAAAATTACGATATTCGCGCCTCCGTTGACGAAAGCAACGAGAAAGTGGGAAAGAAAATCCGAGAGGCAGAATTGGCGAGAGTTACATATATGCTGATCATTGGAGAGCAAGAACAACAAGCTGGAACCGTTTCTGCACGTAAGAAAGGCGCTGGTGATTTGGGAGTGTTCACCATATCAGATTTTGCTACTCAAGTACAAAACGAAATCAAGGAAATGCTTTCCGCATAGTAAAAAAAATAAATGGAGAAAAAACCAGGCAGTAGACCCCCTTATCCTAGAAGAGATTTTAGGAGAGAAAAGGAACCCGAGCATCGCATTAATGGCCGTATCAACGTTGCGGAAGTACGTTTGGTAGGTGACAATGTGGAGCAAGGGGTATACCCTACTCAAGAGGCTTTGCGACTTGCGCAAGAATTAGAAATTGACTTGGTGGAAATTTCTCCAAATGCTACGCCTCCTGTTTGCCGAATCATTGACTACAAGAAATTCTTGTATGATCAAAAGAAGAAGCAAAAGGAAATGAAGGCCAAGCAAGTGAATGTTACAGTTAAGGAAATTCGTTTTGGACCCAACACGGATGATCATGACTTTGCCTTTAAATTAAAGCATGCGATTGAGTTTTTGAAAGACGGAAGCAAGGTAAGATCTTGGGTGTTTTTCAAAGGAAGATCCATTGTTTTTAAAGACAGAGGTGAGATTCTACTTTTGAAGTTTATTCAAGAACTTTCAGAATATGGAGTTCCAGAGCAAATGCCGAAACTAGAAGGAAAGAAGATGTTTGTGATCATCAACCCTAAGAAGAAATAAATTAAAACCCTAATACAATGCCAAAGTCGAAAACCAAATCCGGCGCTAAAAAGCGTTTTCAAGTGACCGGTAGCGGAAAGATCAAGCGTAAGAAGGCGTTTAAGCGTCACATCTTAACCAAGAAAGAAACTAAGCGTAAGCGTAGTTTGGGTAACGATGCGATGGTTCACCCTTCTGATGTAAAATCAATCAAGGCCCAATTGCTCGCCTAAGTCAAGCTCATTGACTCAAATAGCAAGGTAACGTTTAACCCGATTGTTGGTCATAAGCGCAAGAGCCACCAACCTTCAAAAAACACAAAATTATGCCACGCAGTAAAAATGCAGTAGCTTCTCGCGAGAGAAGAAAAAAGGTCCTTAAAATGGCCAAAGGGTATTTCGGTTCAAGAAAAAATGTTTGGACCGTAGCCAAAAACGCAGTTGAAAAAGCATTAACTTATGCCTACATCGGTCGTAAATTACGTAAGCGTAATTTCCGCGCTTTGTGGATTGCTCGTATCAATGCCGGAGCTCGTATCCACGGTTTGTCTTACTCTCAATTCATGGGTAAAATTCACGCCAAAGGTGTTGAGTTAAACCGCAAAGCATTGGCTGACTTAGCCATGAATCATCCAGCAGCTTTTAAAGCAGTTGTAGATGCAGTAAAATAACTTTCAATATTTTGAAATTACAAGAAAGGGAACCATCTTCGTGGTTCCCTTTTTTATTTACCATATGAAATATTTCATCCTGTCAACTTTTCTTATTTTTAGTTGCGTATCCCAACATTTGGAAGCGCAAATAGATAGGATTTCCAAGGGGTCTGTTTGGTTCAATACCGCCTACCCTATTACCCTTGAAAACATCAATGACAAAATAGTTGTTTTCATGATTTGGGATGCCAATGATCCCATCGCGCTTGAGCAAGTTCATCAATTGATGACCGCTTCGAAGAATTTGTTTCAAGTCCAGCTCATGAGCGCTGTTCTTGCACGTCCAGGACAACCTCAACCCAGAAGAGAATATTATTCGCTAATACAACGTGAAAATCTAGAACATCCACTTGTGGTATGCGCTGACTTCAACGATTTTAAACAACCCCAATACACTGGACCCTTACAAGTGAGATTGTACGGTCGTCCCGGAGGTGAGGCCTTGCACATTTTTGAGGGGCCTGGAATTGTCAAAGATGTTTTGAAGGAGATTCAACAACTAAGTGAATCCGCTGACTTAAAAGGAAAACTTAGATTTTGGCAGATGAAGGACAGCGTGGAAACACACTACTGGGCTGATGCCAATATTGAATTTCCAAGCCATATTGCCAAATACAAATCCAATGGTTACCTCATCACAGAATCAAGCCATCATCGTATACATCATGTAAGTGCTGATGGAAAGATTGTAAAAATAATTGGAGCGCCACAACCCGGCTTTGCCGATGGTAACTTTTTAAGTGCTCAATTCAATGTCCCAAAAGGTGTTGCCCATGAGCCAGAACAGGACCTTATTTACGTTGCCGATTGCTTCAATCATCGCATTCGAGCAGTGGACATGTCCAGCCAATTGGTATTTACTGTTGCAGGCAACGGAAACGATTTTGCCCAATCCATCGAATCCACCAATGGCGGCTATGAAGCTTTTGGATTGCCTGTAGATATTGCCATTGATAACAATAAGATATTTGTACTTTCTGCTAGTCACAATCAAGTTTTCCTACTTGACCCCATCAGCGGAGGATCAAGAGAAGTTGTTCGTTTACCCATTTCAGACAAAGCGGGAAAAAGAATTTACCCTCTGCAATTAGACATTCAAGGAAAAATGGGTTGGGTGGTGATGAGTGATGGCACCGCATGGCAGATTGAGTTCAAAGAAAAAAGAAAATACACAGATGCCGTTACTCAAAAAGAAGTAGAATACGAATATGGGTATTGTCAAACTGTTGCTGGAAGTGAAAATATCGCATGGAGCGCGATGAGCCTTTCAGGAAAAAAACTAATCGGCATCTCAAAAGACAACAACAGCATTTGGGAAATAAAAAAAGGCAAGCAACGACTCATCGCGGGCGGAACCATTGAAGGTTGGAAAGATGGCAAAGGAAAAGAGGCTGGATTCCACTCCCCTGTTGACTTTATACTTATTGACCAATTTGCTTATGTTCTTGATCAAGACAATGAAAGCTTAAGGTCTGTTCAATTGAAAAACGGAAGAGTAACCACTATCCCCTTCATCTCTTCTGATGCGCTTGCCTTTGGCGGAAACATCGTACCCCAAGGTGAAAATATTGTATTTGAAGACATCGCAGTAGGCGAAGGACCCGTTGAAGTAACTTTTCAATTGGATTTAGGTGAATATGAATTTAGAAATGATGGTGTCAATATTGTTATGCTCATCGATGATGCCATGGGAGTCATGGAAAGTGAAATTATCACGGATGGCGTAATGAAAGCCAAAGTTGACCCTAAAGATTTGCTCTACGGCACGCTCCAACTGGAGATGACATTTAGTGTCAGTCATCCATCTAGACCAACAGTAGTTTTGAGAAAACAATGTATGGTTACCGCGATGTTATCGGTTATACCAGGTGAACCCACCAATCCAACCCTTACTTGGAAACCCCACATACTGCCATTCTAAGAATGAGAGATTTAAAAAAGGTATTGATCATTACCTATTATTGGCCTCCTTCTGGTGGTGCAGGCGTTCAACGATGGTTGAAGTTTGTCAAATACCTCCGAGAATTTGGATTTGAGCCAATCGTATACACACCGTCTAATCCCGAAATGCCTGTTGAGGATAACAGTTTGAAGCAAGACATCCCCAGCGGAATTACCGTTTTACAGCAACCCATTTGGGAGCCATACCACTGGTACAAAAAATGGGTTGGCGTAAAACCAACGGAAAAAATCAATACTGGATTCTTAAGTGAAACCGATAAACCCAAAAAGACGGAAAGCATTGGTGTTTGGGTAAGAGGAAACTTCTTCATACCTGATGCCCGTTGCTTTTGGATACAACCCTCCATCAAATTTCTTAGCCATTACCTCCAAGAAAACAAAGTTGATGTTATTGTATCCACTGGGCCTCCTCATAGCATGCATATGATAGCCAAGGGAGTAAGAAATGCATTAAATATCCCGTGGGTAGCGGATTTCAGAGACCCTTGGACCAACATTGACTTTTACGACCAACTTATGCTTACCCGGTGGGCGGATAAAAAACACCGTAGACTTGAGCTTCAAGTCATTCAAAAAGCAGATTTTGTCACCACAGTTACGCAAGAAGACGCCGACGACTTTACCAAAAAAGGAGCCCAACACACCAAGTGCATCACCAATGGATACGATGATGAATTTCATGCGGATGTTCAGATTGATGAAAAGTTCACCTTGGTTCATGTTGGAAGTATACCACCAGCTAGAAATCACGAAATTCTTTGGAAAGTCATACAGAAATTAACTTCAGAACTACCTGGATTCAGTGAGAATTTCAAATTGAAACTGATTGGAAAAACAGATATCAGCGTAAGAAAAAGCATTCATAAATATAACATTGAAAATTATTGTGATCTAATAGCTTACATGCCACATGCAGAGGCTATTGAAATGCAACAAAGCGCACAAATGCTTTTGCTGCTCGTCAACAATAGCGGAAACGCAAAGAGTATTTTAACAGGTAAATTCTTTGAATATCTTGCCGCAAAACGACCCGTAGTTGCTATCGGACCAACGGATGGCGAAATGAATAGAATACTTCAGGATAGCCAAGCTGGGGATTGCGCAGATTTCAATGATGAAATCGGTTTAGAAAAAATTCTTACCTCAAACTTTAAAAAATTCCAATTGCAAAAACAATTGACTATTGACTCCCAAGGCATAGAAAAATATTCACGTCGATCACTTACACATGAAATGTCTCAGGTATTTCAACAAGTAATTTTAAATCATGAAAAGCAGAAAAATTGAATCAACAGATTTACAAAATCTACAGCAATTGTTTCCAGATTTATACGAACCTCAAATCAAAGAGGCCATCTTAGAAAAGGGCATGTGGATGGAAATCAAAGAAGGCGAAATGATGATTGATATTGAGCAGTACATCAAATTCATGCCTTTGATAATGTCAGGGAACTTAAAGATATTAAGAGAAGACAATGATGGAAAAGAGTTGCTGATCTATCACGTAACAAAAGGCCAAACATGCGCTATGGCGATTACGTGTTGCATGGGTGATGCACGAAGCAATATCAGAGCTGTTGCCGAAGAAGATTGTCAGGTAATTGCTGTTCCCATTCAAGTCTTGGATGAATGGAGTTCACGTTTTTCCTCATGGAAACATTTTATATTTAGAAGTTACCAAAGTCGGTTTGAAGAATTACTGGAAACCATTGATAGCATTGCTTTTCAAAAATTAGATGACCGATTAGAAAAGTGGTTAGAAATCCGATCTAAAAACGCGGAGGACGGCATCGTTCATGCCACACATTCTGAAATTGCCAATGAACTCCACTCTTCCAGGGAGGTTATTTCAAGGCTATTGAAAAAAATGGAAAATCAAGGGCTTTTGACCTTGGGGAGAAATAAAATCGAAATGCATTAAAACATTATCTTTGTAAAAACTAAGGACATGAAATTACTTGACGGAAAAGTAGCCATCATCACAGGAGCTTCTCGCGGAATTGGAAAAGGAATTGCCGCATTATTTGTAGCACAAGGAGCCAAAGTGGCCTTTACATATGCATCTTCGGATGACAAAGCACGAGCGCTTGAAGCAGAATTAAGTGCCAATGGCGGAGTTGCCAAAGGTTTTAAAAGTGATGCTGCTGATTTTGATGCCGCTCAAAAATTAGTAGATCAGGTAGTAGAAGAATTTGGCACCGTTGATATTTTGGTTAACAATGCGGGAATCACTCGCGACACATTATTGATGCGCATGTCGGAAGAACAATGGGACGAAGTAATTCGTGTCAATTTAAAGTCCATTTTCAACTTGAGCAAGGCCGTTATTCGTCCTATGTTGAAAGCCAAAAGCGGATCTGTCATCAACATGAGTTCGATTGTAGGCGTTACGGGAAACGCAGGACAGGCCAACTATGCTGCATCGAAAGCAGGAATCATTGGATTCACAAAAAGTATGGCCGCTGAATTGGGATCAAGAAATATCCGTTGCAATGCTATAGCGCCTGGTTTCATTGAAACTGAAATGACCGGTGCTTTGGATGAAAAAGTAGTTCAACAATGGAGAGATTCAATTCCATTGAAGAGAGGCGGAACACCTGAAGACATTGCAAATGCAACATTATTCTTGGCCAGTGACATGAGCAGTTATATCACAGGTCAAACCATTCACGTTTGTGGTGGAATGCACATGTAATCAAAATTATTTTGAACATTTACACGACATATCCAGCGATATACATTTGGGCCTGCATCATAGCGGGCCTTCTTGTGTCTGGTCTTTTGTATTACCAGGAGAACAAAAGAAATCGCTTTTCTAAAAATGTCATCTGGACGCTTGCTTCACTGCGCTTTTTAGCCTTTACACTCCTTGCGCTACTTTTACTTAGACCCATTACACAATGGGAAAACCATGTAGTTGAAAAACCCATCGTCGTGGCACTTTTTGACAACAGTGCTTCTATCACTGGTGAAACGGACCGTAAGTTAAAGGAGCAGCTAAAAGAAAAACTGCAACAACTAGAATCCAAAGCTGAAGTAGTTCTTTACACTTTTGACAAAGAGCTAACTCCTAGCTGGGACAGCGTTAATTTCAATGGCGCCAGTACCGATTTAAGCCAAGCATTGGATCAAATATCAACGCGATATGCAGGTAGGAATTTATCCTCCATTTTGGTTGCTACTGATGGGATTTTCAATCAAGGTATACAACCACTCTATGTAGCTCAAAATATGCAAGTACCCTTTTTCACCATTGGTTTGGGGGACACTTCTATATACAGAGATATCGCCATCAGAGATATTGAATCCAATAGGACCACATACATGGGCAATAGTTTCCCTGTTCAAGTTCTTGTAGAAGGCATTTTAGTAAAAGGTGAGAAAACAGAAATTGTCATTGAACACAAAGGCCAGGTTGTTGCCAAGAAAGAAATCTCTTTTAATGATCAACAAACTTATCTCAATGAAAATTTTGAATTTGTATCTAAAGAAAAAGGTACACAGCGATATACAGTCAAAGTAAAAACTGTTAAAGGTGAAAAAAGTAACGCAAACAATCAACTTGATTTTTATATCCAGGTATTGGATGAGCGTCAAAAAGTATTGCTACTCGCTGGATCTCCACATCCAGACATTGCCGCGATAAGAAGTGCTTTTGAAGAATCCGATTCCCACACCATTTCCTACGAATTGGCTACCGAATGGAAAGGGAAATTGAGTGATTACGGAATGGTTATTTTCCACGGCATGCCCCAAAATGCGGCTCAACTAAATTTGATCAAAGAATTTCAAGAAAAGAATATACCTTCTCTGCATGTCACAACGAGTAATACCCAGTGGAATTTGCTCAACACATTGAAACTTGGAATTGCTGTTCAAGGAACAAATGGCAATCGTGAACTTCGAATTGCCCAGACCAATTCAGACTTCAAAAACTTTCAATATCCCGAAGGTTTACAGCAACTTTTGACCCAATTGCCACCGCTAGAAGTGCCTTTTGGAAAGTTTGTTTCATCTGAAGGAATGAGTTCTTATTTGTATCAAAAAATAGGAACACTATCTACCCAATACCCTTTGGTCTCATTTGGATCTTCTATGCAAATCCCCGTTGGATTTGTATTGGGAGAAGGATTATGGAAGTGGCGCATCCACAATTATGTGCACACAAAAAACCATTTTTTATTTGATGAAATGATGCGTTCATGGGTGCAATATTTGGCCAATAAGAACCAAGATCGTCTATTGCGCATTACATCCAAGAAAAAGTGGAGCATCAATGAAAATATCCTTTTTCAAGCACAACTATTGGACGCCAGTTTAAAACCCTACCCCAACCAAGACATTACACTAAAAATTTGGGATGAAAAAAACAAATCGCTTGAATATCATTTTGTTCCCAAAGACAATCAATATTTTTTAAATCTCGGAAAATTGTCTCCTGGCGTTTATCGCTATCAAGCGCTAGCCAATAATGGCAACAAGGATTACAAAGAAGAGGGTTCGTTCACCATTGAAGATATTCAACTTGAGTTTTTACAAACTACTGCCCAACACGCTTCACTCCGACAAATTGCTCAAAGTACAGGAGGTAAATTTTACTCACCAAACATGTTGGATCAATGCGTTGCTGATTTGGAGCTACAAAAAAACCTTGTTTCAGTTTCCTATGACGAAAGTACTCGAGAAGAGTGGATTGATTTGTGGCCATTGTACGTTTTGCTAATCGTACTTTTCTCTTCAGAATGGGTCATGCGAAAAAGATTGGGAGGTTATTGATATGCATTCAATTCCTTTTATCAAAATAGGCGGTGTTCCTGAACATTTCAACCTACCATGGATTCAGGCTTTTGAACAAAACAAAAGTCAATCGCTAGGCGCTGAAATCAGCTGGAACTTTTTTCCAGGTGGAACAGGTGCAATGACCCAAGCACTATCGAATGGATCTTTGGATGTAGCCATTTTGTTGACTGAAGGTTACATGGCTGCCTATCAAAAAGGATTGGATGCTAAAATCATTCAATGTTACATTGAGTCGCCGCTTCAATGGGGAATTTACTCCAATAAAAAAAATACCGTAACCTTTGACCATGATACCAAAATTGCAATCAGTCGCAAAGGTTCAGGTTCACATCTTATGCCCCTGATTCATGCCGAACAATTGGGCGTGTCGCTTAATGAAAATCAATTTAAAGTAGTTCATCACTTGGATGATGGCATCAAATCGCTTTCGGAAGATTGCGATTATTTTTATTGGGAAAAGTGGATGACGCAGCCATTTGTTGATCAAGGGCTCGTAAAAAAGGTAGGTGAATTCAGTGCACCTTGGTCCGGTTTCCTTGTAGTTGCCACGCAAACTTGTATCCATCAGAACAGTGACATTTTACAGAAGATCATTGATATGATTCAAAAACAAGTGAAACTGTTTATTGCCGATAATCAATCACCATCAATCATTGAAAAGAAATTTCATCTCAATATTGATGAAGCCAAAGAATGGATTGGTCAACAAAAATGGAATTTGAATCACGATATTTCAAAATTGGGACTTCAGAATGCACACGCCGCATTGACCCAAATTGGAATTGACATGAGCAAAGTGAAATTGTCAGATATGTGCGCGCCTTGGCTTAACTTGAAATGATGGACAATAAAAAACGCGTCATTAAAAAGAGGTGGATTTTCCTAGGCATTTGTGCAATGCTCATACTCGTTATCGTCCTTTTGCGAACTTGGATACTAATTGGAATTGGACAATATTTGGTAGCCGACGATCAGGATTTCCGTTCACCCCACTATGCCGTACTCGGTGGCAACAGCGCGGAAAGAGGACACGCCGCAGCATGGATTGCATCTACTCAACCTTCCGCCCAATTTATTACTACTGGAGGAAACAGACCCAGTCAGCTGGCAGCCATTGGTATCAACACTTTCGAAGCAATTTTGACGCAAAAGAAAATGGAACAATGTGGGGTTGAAGCAAGAAGAATTCAAGCCATTACCGCAGGAACGAGTTCCAAAGAAGAAGCAGAAATTCTTTTGCAACATTGTCAAAAGCATGGCATATCAGGCATTACAATAGTATCTGGTCAATACCATTTGAGACGACTGCGCCAAACTTTTGAGCCCCTTTTTCGAACTGCAGGAATTCAAATTAAATTCTTCGGTGCAATTGAGAAAGACTTTGATCCCCACCACTGGTGGCAATCCGAAAGCGGTTTGATATACACCAATAATGAGTACATCAAAATCCTTTACTATTGGATCAAATATTAAGCCCCAAGTTTTTCACATTTGTTGATTAGTAAAAGGTTAGATACATCAGATACATCCGTATCTTTGATAAGTCAATCCATACTATGGCAGAAGACTCATTTTTATCAGACGACTTTAGTCAAATTTTACACCGCTTTGAACAAATGGTCAGAGACAATGACTCTTACTATTTCGATTCAGAAGAGTTGGAAGATTTGATTTTTTATTATAGTGATCATTTTCAATTCCAAAAAGCACTTTTGGTCATTGATCACGCCCATCACCTTTTTCCCAATCACCCGGTTTTAACTATTCGTGAAGCAGAGGTATACACAGGATTGGGACAGTTGCACAAAGCGTTGAACATCCTTAAAAAAGTTGAAGTATACGGCGAAGAGAAATTGGATTGGCTCATGGCCATTTCCGTTGTCTACAGTCAGCTGCATGAGCATGATCGGGCCATTTACTATTTGGAACAAGCTTTAGAAGTTTCTGAAGGTGACAATTTTGATGATATCGCATTGGAACTTGCTTTGGAGTATCAAAATGCCAACAAGGTTGACAAGGCCATTTCACTTTTGAGAAGAGTTATCGTCAATCGACCTGAAAGTGAAACATTGCTTTATGAATTGGCCTATTGTTTTGAAACAACACAACGTCTAGCCGAGGGAATGAACTTTTTCAAAGACTTGGTAGACGAACGTCCCATGTCTTTCCCAGCTTGGTATTGTCTGGGCAATTTGCAGCAACATTTGGATCTTTTACAAGAGAGCGTTGATTCATATGACTTTAGTAACGCGCTTATGCCTGATTTTGCACCAGCATTGATCAACAAGGCGCAAGCCCTTTTCAAACTAAAGGAATACCAACGAGCCATTGAAACACTGGAGTCTACTTTTTCACTAGAACCACCCGACGCGACAACCTATTGTCATATGGGAGAGTGCTTTGAAAAATTATCTGAAATGGAGAAAGCCAAGTCGTATTATCAAAAAGCAATCGACTTGGATGAGCGTTGTGCGGATGCATATTTGGGAATGGCCGTTGTTCTAGATGACCAAGAACAAAGCACCCAAGCACTTTCCTTTTCTAGAGTAGCCTATGAATTTGATCAACAAAATGAAGAATACTTGACCGTGTTCATTAAGTTGCTCACTAAGTTGGATATGTTTGAAGAGGCCTTAGAAAGAGCAGAAGCATTTATTCATCAGAAACCGCACGACGAAGAAACATGGACACTGATGATTGACATTTATGTCAAATTGAAAAAATACAACGAGGGATTACAATACGCAGAGCAAGGTTTGCAATTGATCCCCGATAGCAAAATGATTGGCTATCGAAAGTTAGTACTTTTGCACGCTTGCGGATTATTACAAACTGCTACACAATGGTTGGAGCACATATATGATGAAGAGGACGAACAAGACTTGGAAGAAATAGAAATGAACTATCCTGACCTGCTCGATTGGCCTCCATACCAAAACAAAAAAACAATTTTATAATTGTCACTAGCATGAACTACGAATTAGATTTTATTCCTGAAAGACCCGAAAGACCCAGAGACAGTGGTTTAACCATGGTCATGGACAAAGGGCTTTCAACCAGACAAGCTGAAGATTTGATTGACGCATCCGCAGACTATGTGGATTTGGTCAAATTGGGTTTCGGAACATCTGCATTTTCAAATAATCTCACAGAAAAAATCAAATTGTACCATGACGCCGGAATGAAAGTTTATTTGGGTGGTACTCTATTTGAAGCCTTTGTTGTTCGAAACAACTTAGACGCTTATAAAAAGTATGTGGACCAATTGGGGCTAAACACAATTGAGGTTTCTGATGGATCAATCTCCATTCCGCATGATGAAAAGTGTAAATGGATTGAAAACCTTTCCAAAGATTACACTGTACTTTCTGAAGTCGGATCAAAAGAGGAAGGCATTTTGATTTCTCCAAGCAAATGGATCAAGATGATGCAAACGGAATTGCAGGCGGGATCATGGAAAGTGATTGCTGAGGCAAGAGAAAGTGGCACTGTTGGAATTTATCGTCCAAATGGTCAAGCGCACGTTATGCTCATCAACCGCATTCTTCAAAAAGTAGCCTTAGAAAACATTATTTGGGAAGCCCCTAAAAAGGCACAACAAGTCTATTTTATTCAGCATATGGGAGCCAATGTCAATTTGGGGAACATCGCAGAAAACGAAGTTATTCCTTTGGAGTGTTTAAGAAGAGGCTTGCGTGGCGATACCTTCTTCCAATTCTTACCTGAAGAGATTGCACAAAAAATGAGACAATAATGCATATCAGTCCTGCCGAACTAAAAAAATGGAAAGAGGAAGGCTTTCCTCACATGTTGGTTGATATTCGTGAAAGCTACGAAATTGAGCAATGTAATATTGGAGGGGTACCTATGCCCATGGAAAATATTCTCACCCAATGTCAAGAATTTCCAACAGACCGTTCCATTGTCCTACATTGCAACAGTGGCAAGCGCAGTGATGCTGCAACCTACGCAATAAGACAACATACCAAAAGGCAGGATGTTTTTTCACTTGAAGGCGGAATTCAGCATTACGCCATGCAATATGAACCTGAAATGACTTGTGCTTCATGATGGATATTCTGGACATCTTATTACACATCAACGATCACTTGGATGCGTGGCTGCAACATTATGGATCGTTTGTTTACATCATACTTTTCGCTATCATTTTTGTAGAAACGGGTTTAGTGATTATGCCTTTTCTGCCTGGTGATTCTTTGCTCTTTGCAGCTGGTGCTTTGTGTGCAAGAATCAGTGGAGAATCAAACCCATCATTGGCTTTACTTCCGATGATTGGATTACTTTCCATTGCAGCTATTCTTGGAGATCACAGCAATTACCTCATAGGCAGATACGGAGGAAGTAAAATTTTAAATTGGAAAATACGAGGCAAGCGCATTGTCAAGGAAAGTTATGTGATTCAAACAGAGCAATTCTTTGAAAAATATGGAACCAAAGCAATTGTTCTAGCCAGATTTGTACCTATTGTCCGAACCTTCACACCTTTCGTCGCGGGTATTGGCAAAATGAACTACCGCAAAAAGTTCATGCCCTACGATATTTTTGGAGGTATCCTTTGGATTGCGTCCATGTCCATTGCTGGATTTATTTTGGGTAGCAATGAATGGGTTAAAAGTCACTTTGAAGCGGTTGTTATCGGCATTGTTGTTCTTTCTGTAAGCCCGATGGTTTTTGCATACATCAAACACCTTTGGCAAAAAAGACAATCATGAAATGGGGACTGATTGGAAAATCGCTACAGCATAGTTTCTCTCCATCATATTTCAAGAAAAAATTTGATTCAATGGGTATCCATGATACCTATGACATACTTGAAATTCAAGATTTAAGTCTCCTAAAATCTACCATCACAACATTGGGTTGGTCTGGATTTAATGTCACCATTCCCTACAAAGAAGAAATCATACCTCTGTTAGATGAAGTTACCACAATAGCCAAGGAAATCGGCGCTGTAAATTGTGTAAGAATTGAAAACGGCAAGTGGATTGGGACCAATACAGATGCTGGTGGATTTGAAAAAAGTATTTTACCTTTTCTCGAAAACCATTACCCAAGGGCATTGATCCTGGGAACAGGCGGAGCTTCCAAGGCTGTCGCTTACGTGCTCAAAAACAGAGGAATTGATGTTTGGTACTTGACTCGAAAAAAAGAAAACAACAAACACCTACTCTACGAAGAAATTCAAAAAGAAAGCATGTCGCATTTTAGGTTGTTGGTTAATACAACACCTCTAGGTACTTCTCCACTAGTAGATGAATATCCCGATATTCCATATGAAGGTATTGGAGAGCAACACTTGCTTGTAGATCTTATTTACAACCCTCCCCTCACCACCTTTCTTAAAAAAGGTAAGAGTCAAAATGCTCAAGTCCAGAATGGGCAGCGAATGCTTGAAATACAAGCTGAATTGAGTTGGAAATTTTGGAATCGCGAGATCGCGATGTAAATTGCTTGCATGTCCAATAACCAGATCTGGCAAACCCTCTGGCGGATGAGCAGAGCGCTTATCTCGGCAACATTTATTGCGCAGATTCTCACTTATCTATGTATTCCGATTCTTTCAAGACTTTATGCACCCATTCAATTTGGCGAATGGGGAATATTCATCGGTATCACAACAGCCGGGGCACTTTTGGGAACTTGGCGAATGGAAAGTTGGTTCATGCAAATCATTACTTCGGAACAATCTTCTTATTGGAATTGGGGAATTCGAAATTTGATTATCACTAGCATAATCATTGGAGTTACAACATCCTTTTTCCTTCCTGTACTATTTCCTGAGATGAAATGGGACGGTATGTATGTTCTACTTCCTATTGGTATTTTTTGTCAAGGCGTTTTCAATCTTCTTTTATTCAGAACGGGGGCTGCTGATCTTCAGCCACAACATGTTCGTTTGAAACTATTCAATGCCATTCTTTCCAATTCATTGATGATTGGTTTCTTTTGGTTGGGACCATTCAACGGGTTGATTCAAGGATGGATCTTTGGACAAGGACTTTCGATTTTACTGATCCTCTCTCGTATTCCCAAATTCCAAAAACAAAACCAGACAGTGGGTCTAACTCAGGTAATGACTTTACCCTTTCGTCCCTTGTATCTAACCGCGCAGGCCTTGCTCGAAAACTTTCAAGCAGCAGGACTTAGTGCTTGGATCGGTTGGGTGTATGGTCCCATTCCAGCCGCTCTGTTTTTCATGTCATGGCGTTTGTTACAGGCGCCGATCAATCTGATTTCAAACTCACTTTATCTATCTCAATACCACTTGGCGCAAACTTGGCGCAATGAGCAAAAGAACTATGTTCCCATGATGAACAAAGCATTGCTTGCCCTCGCATCTATTTCAGCTTTGGCTTTGCTCATTTGGTTTTTTACCGGTCCCGAATTAATCCAACAATTCTTGGGTAAGGAATGGGTTGGAACAGGAGAAGTGATTACCGCCATTATCCCATGGATGATTTCTTTCTTTGTGTTCAGTCCCTTTAGTTTCCTTTTGCTGTTACACCATAAAAGTCAATGGTTATTGGGATTAACGCTTGTCGACACCATCCAAAAACTTCTCATACTGTCTCACTTTTTTGACAACTCGTTCATGGAAGCCTTACAAATCAGTTCTTACATTTCAATGTTGATTATCCTTTTACAATGGTGGATAGGACGCAAGGCTGAGGTTAACTTTGTAGGTTCATGAGTAGCAGTTGGAAACAACCATTTAAAAGTGAATTCACACGTCACGTTCTGACATTGATGACCGGCACGATTGCCGGACAAGCCCTTGTATTTTTATTCAGCCCCGTCATTACCCGATTATTTTCCCCTGACGATTTTTCTACTCTTGAATTGTATACCATGCTCACAACGATCGGCGTTGTCGTGGTAACGGGTAAGTATGAATTTGCCATCATGCATCCCAAAGAAAAAGAAGATGCGAGGCACGTGATGGGACTGAGCATTGGGCTGGCAGGAATTATGAGTTTGCTACTTTTCATCACAAGCTTCTTCGTGGCCGATTATATCGCGGAATATTATCAAGACCCCATTATAGGACAATACTTATGGATGGTTCCTATCGGTTTGTTTTGCTACGCGATTTTCAATAGTGTGAATTATTGGTTTAGTCGACAAAAAAATTATAAGGTTTCAGCAGTATCCAAAGTTTGGTTTTCTGGCGCTTCGGAACCTATAAAGTGGGCAACCGGTTTTGAAAAATGGGGCGGTTTCGGTTTGCTATTAAGCACAACAGTAGGTCATCTCGTAACCGCAGCATATTGCCTTTTTCATTTTTTAAAAGATGAACCCAACGGATTAAAAAACTGGGATTGGAAAAAAATGAAAACCCAAGCTGTACTTTACAAAGACTATCCACTATTTAGTATTTGGGGCAGCATATTGAATAGGATTGCGCAATGGGCACATGTCGGAATATTTACTTATTATTTTGGCCTAGTGGCCATCGGTTACATGGCGCTTTGTCGCCGCGTCTTCTTTACCCCACTATCCGTTATTAGTAATTCTTTTGGACAAGTTTTCTTTCAAAAGATATCTGAAATTGAAGATGTAAATGAACTGGAAAGCATGTACCACAAAAACATGTTTCGATTGCTCGTCATTAGTCTGGTGGCGGCTGGATCGGTTCAATTGTTACCTGATAATACAATGGGTTGGGTTTTCGGCGAGGCGTGGGCACCAAGTATGATCTACTTGAAATACTTGAGTTTTTGGTATGCATTTAATTTTTTGACTTCGTCATTGAGCTTTATCACCTTGCGAATTCAAATGCAGAAAATGTCCCTATTCTTGGATATTCTGCACTTTGCTTTTGTCTTTGGTGGGATTTACTTGGCACACATCATGGAAATGGATATGCTTGGAGGTGTTAAGATGCTCGTACTCGCCAAAGTACTTTACTTCATTGTGAACCTAGCGGTCATCCTTGTCTACCTCAGAAAGTACAAAAACAAAATGCTTTTACTTGCATGAAAAAAATCATCTCATTAACCATCAATAATTTCAAAAACGACAACCGAGTTTATCGCATGGCCTATGCGTTACAAGAATGGGGAAATGAGGTTAGCGTAGTTGGTCTGCTCAAAGGAGACGTGCAAGAACATGAGAATTTTAAAGGAATTGCAGTTCATAGAATGAAGTTGCGCTCCATGTCATTGCCGGATAACAATAAGATATTTGGGATGATCAAATACATTGAATTGTTCTTTAAAATCATCTTTCAATACAGAAAAAAAGACATCTGGCATTGCAATGACTTCGAGGCATTTTTGATTGGAGCCTTGGCTAAAATCACCAGACCACGATTGGTGTTGATCTATGACTGTCATGAATATGAAAGAGAACGTAATGGAATGCCCAAAATTCTTAGACTTTTTGTGAAGGTATTTGAGCGATTACTCATTCCACTTGCTGCGGAGGTTATCACGGTTGGACCCAGCATCAAAAAAGAATACGAGCGTTTGTATGGATTAAAAAATGTTCATCTGGTTAGAAACACACCACATCTGATGCCCGATGAAAAGCACAACCGCTTCAGAGAAACTTTTGCAATCCGAGAAGATCAAAAAATATTTTTATATCAAGGAATCCTCACCCACGGAAGAGGCTTGGATATTCTGCTTGAAACCTTTGCGCAAAGAAAAAAAGATGACGCAGTTGTGGTCATCATGGGGCATGGAATACTATTGGAAAAAGTAAAGCAATATGCAGAAAAATACCCTTTGATTTTCTTTCACCCGAGTGTTCCATATGAACAAATCTATCAATATACAAGCAGCGCGGATGTCGGACTTAACACCGTACAAAATACCAGTCTAAGCTATTACTATTGTTTCCCTAATAAATTATTTGAGTACATCCAAGCACAACTGCCCATCCTAACCAATGATTTACCCGATTGCACGGCTCTGGTAACACAACACCACATTGGTCACGTCATTCAAGAGTATAGCGTTGTTGGATTTCAGAAAGCTATAGATCAAATGCTCTCGATGGATTTACAACAATTCAAGCAATCACTTAAGAAAATAAAACCCGAATTGCATTGGGATAAAGAAGTTGATGAAATGAAAAAAGTTTACGCCCCTTACTTGATGTAACGAACAGAGGTATGCTCTTCTAGTTTCCAAATCATTGTAAAAATCATCACAGGAACCAATCCCAATCGGGTCTCAAAAAAGGCCTCAAATAGCAGTGAAATAACAATGATTGCCCACCACCAATACTGCCATGTATTGGTTGACTTTTGCCACAACATGATTAGCCAAACTAGTAGCAAGCCAAATGCTATGACTCCACCTTGAACCAATACTTGTAAAAATTGGTTATGTGCATTCAAGGTGCTTTCTGCCACGCCTGTATTTCCCTTGGCGACATTCCATTTTTTCATTTCAAAATTAGCATCTGCCAATCCTTGTCCAATAACAGGCTCCACTCTCCAAGTCTCCAAGGCCGCTCGCCACATTAGCAATCTGGCTTGCGTGCTCTCTTCGGATGCGTTGTTCTCCCATTTCACTTTTGCAATGCCATTGAATGCACTTTGAAACCGATAATTTAATTTGGGTATCCAAGCAAAACAGATTGAAAAAACAATCATCAAGGAAATCCCAATGCCCCAAATTTTCGCTTTAGAAATTTGATAATGCTTCACCAATTTCATAATCACAAATACAGGAAGTAGCACAAATACCATTAATGTACCTGCTTTGGATTCAGACAAAAAAACAGTAATGAGTAACCAAGTCGCAAGGCCTCCAAGGCCCCAACTCCTTCTTTCTAAAGCTTCATTTGTAAAATACAATGCCCCAAAAAATGCATAGGCAGCCCAGTAACTACGGTGAAACGGATGGGTAAAATTGGACCCTGTCCAAATATGTCCGTCAACATTTGTCATTTGATGCACTAGCGCTTGAACAAATAATACCAACGCAGTAAAAGACACTCCCAAGGCAAACAATCGAATCGCTTGATGCTTGTTCAACTGTGACGGAATAAAAAACATAAGTACGGGCAATACCACCCAAGTTAGTTTTTGCTCAAGCAACTTCATCGGTTGATGATCTGGTTCGGAGTAGAAAGTTCCCACAATCATCCAAGCAAAAATGGCAATCATGAACCAACTCATCAAGTCCCACTTGGTCTTTACCAATTGATACCTTTTTTCTCTCCAAGCCAAAATCAAAAGAACCGGAAAAAATATGGCAACCCAAGTAACACCCGGAATCGCAAAAAAGAAAATCAACCCCCACACAAAATCAACTGGTGAATTCTTCCATGAAATGGGGAAGACGTACTCCTTGAATGCGGTGAGATTGAAACGATTTGACATCCGAACAAAAGTAACCAATAATGATTTAAATTGCGCTGATTATGTCCCAAACCCTACCATCCATAGACATTGTAATTCCATGTTGGCAAGAAGAACAATACATTGAAAAGTGCGTATTATCCTGCCTACAGCAAGATTACAAAGGTCAATGGAATGTTATTGTCACAGATGGAGGAAGTACTGATTCGACGCGTTTGTTGTTGCGCAATTTGAAAAAAACTTCGGATCAATTGCAACTTGTTTTTCATGATTTGAAAAACACGCCCATCTCACTCAATCAAGGAATTAAAAATGGGAAAGGCGAATGGGTAATGATACTAGGCGCTCACAGCGAACTTCCCAACAACTACCTCAGCAAGTGCATAAATAATATTCTTGATAATCCTTCAATAGATTGTATTGGTGGATGGATACAAAATCACTACCACGACAGCACAGCCCAAATTATCGGATGGGCCATGAGCTCATCCTTTGGTGTGGGTAATGCACACTTCAGAACAGGTCAACAAAAAGGATTTGTGGATACCGTTGCATTTGGTATGTACAAAAGATCTTGTATCAACCAAATTGGTCTTTTCAATGAAGAATTGGCCCGCAATCAGGATGATGAATTCAATTATCGCTTTACCAAAGCAGGGTTCAAAATTTTTCTAGATCCATCTATCCAATGTTCATACTTCGTTCGAAGTAGTTGGCGAAAAGTAAGCAGTCAATATTATCAATATGGATTATGGAAGGTATATGTCAATGTGCTTCATGGACAAATCACTACCATTAGGCAAATGGTTCCGGCCTTATTTGTGGCTTATCTCGTAATTGCGTCTTTCCTTATGTTAGCCGTTCCGGAATGGAAGTGGTTGTGGCTTAGTGGCGGCCTAGCTTATGTGCTTGTGGGATTAACTGCTGCCTCACAAAAAAATCTACGCAATGCTTTGTCCATCTTGTTTGCTTTTTTTATTCTCCATTTGAGTTATGGATGGGGATATTGGCAAGGTATTTTTCAATTTATTTTATTTAGAAAAAAACCAAAATCGCAACAAGCTTCACACAACAGATAATCAACATGAAGTGTACTATTCTCATTTTTATATTGACTTTCCCAACCATTCTTTTTCACATGAATGCCCAAGAAAAAAAATCATCATTGGAGTCGCTTCAATGGGAATTCTCTGCTGCCAACGACCCCATTAAATTCCCTGCCAAGGTGCCGGGGAATGTATTTCTTGATCTCCAAAAAAATGGTTTGCTCCAAGATCCCCTTCTTGGATTGGGTGAAGAAAAAGCTCAATGGGTGAGTCACCAAGATTGGGAGTACACCGCGAGCAATATCCTCTGTCCCGCCCATGAAAAGAATGAACGTGTAATCCTTCATTTACCCGAGCTTGACACCTACTGCGATGTGTATTGGAATAATCAACTCATCACAAGAGCAGACAACGCCTTTATCCATTGGAAAATAGACATTACCGATTTGATCTTGTCCAACAACCAAATCAAACTTATTTTCTATTCGCCTTACAAGATCGCGAATCAAAAACTTAAAAAACTATCTTACCCTATACCGGGAGATAGTATTAGAGCTGTCACGAGAAAGCCGCAATACGAGTTTGGTTGGGATTGGGGACCAAGATTGGCAGGTTGTGGAATAAGACAAACGCCATACTTTGAAATTAGCAGTGAAGTTCACATTGAAGATATTCATCTAAAACTCAGCAACACTTCTCATGAACCTTTGGAATTGAATGTCCTAATTAAACAGCCCAAAATTCACAAAACCACTCTTCAAGTTGTTGATGCAACCGATGAAGACATCGAAATTCTTTCAGAGGAAATTCATCAAGAAAAAAATTCATTCTCGTTTACACTTCCAACCCATTCTCTATGGACCGTCGGTGATACTGCTCAACAATCACTGCGAAAGATTGAAGTCAGGCTGCTGGTGGATGGCCAATGTATCTCTACAAAGAAATTTACAACTGCTCCCAGAAGCATTGACTTGGTGCAAGAAAAAGATCAATGGGGAACTTCGTTTTACTTCAAACTAAACGAAAAAAGAATATTCATTAAAGGTGCCAATTACATTCCTATTCGATATTTCCACGAGCAAGCTACAGAAGCAGATTATCGCACGCTGATGGAACGATGCAAAGCGGCCAACATCAATATGCTTCGCGTTTGGGGCGGTGGAATTTACGAGCCAGATATTTGCTACAATTTGTGCGATGAATACGGAATCCTCGTTTGGCAAGACTTCATGTATGCCTGCTCCATGTATCCGGGAGATCCCGCATTTATGCAGAGCGCGAGAATGGAAGCTGAGCAACATGTCAAACGTCTAAGTCATCATCCATGCATGGCCTTGTGGTGCGGTAACAATGAGAATAGTGAAGGATGGGAAAGATGGGGTTGGAAAATGGGACTGCATCCTTCGCATGAAAAAAAGATTCAGCGTGCCTATGACGATTTGTTTTTAAAGACACTTCCTCAAACTGTTGAAAATTTCTCAGACTTACCTTACTGGCCTTCTTCTCCTCTTTGGGGACGCGGTGATGCGCGTTCCTTGGTGGAAGGCGATTCACACTATTGGGGCGTATGGCATGATGCTGAAAATTTTGAAGTGTTGATGACCAAGATTCCAAGATTCATGTCCGAGTTTGGGATGCAAAGCTATCCTTCGCAAGAAGTTCAAAACGAAATGTGCAGTGAAGGGAAATTCCATCCAAAAGATCCAGGTATAGTCATGCACCAAAAACACAATAGAGGATTTTCTTTGATGCACCAATACATGCAATATTGGCATCCTATGGGAGAAACTTTGAGACATGAAGATTATGCCCAACTTACTCAATATGTTCAAGCAGAAGGCATGACCATGGGAATAGAAGCGCAAAGAAGGCATTCTAACAAGTGCGGCGGAACCATGTTCTGGCAGTTGAATGACGTTTGGCCTTCATTCTCTTGGAGCGCGATGGATTGGCACTTCCAACCCAAACCGTTTTTAAATCAATTGACCTATGCCTACGGTCCGTACCTCGCTTCCGGTGAATGGAATGGAAAAGAGTGGAGTTTGTACATCATCAATGAACTGAATGAAATGTCCCAAACAAATATTCAAATTTTTTATAAGAAGGGAGATGAAGTTTTGAATCAATGGGAAATCAAATCCGATATTAAATCTCAATCTCAAGTTGTTTTTAAAACCAAAGAGATTAAACCTGAAATTGACGCTTATTTCGAGATCATTTGCGGGCACAAAGATTTACCCAACCAGCAATATCATCGCAAGATGAAATCAAAAGGTATTTCAGAAAAATTCGTGATTCCTATTGTAGAAAAAGGAATTTGGAGCTGCGCTCCAATGCCCGTAAAAACTAAGGAAGAGTAATGGTGAGCTTGCTATCCAAACCACTAGCGCCCTCTGCTATCATCTTGGCCTTACTCTGCAAACTTTTACTTCCATCTCTTATTTCTATTTGATAGTTTTTATTGGCCACGATTTGTGTCTTTGCAATTCCGTTTTTGTCGGTCATTGCTTTGGCGACCTCAACACCATACTCATCCATCCAATAAACTTCAATACCCTTGATTCCCTTTCCTCTTTTGGTCAAAATTTCACCCTCTACTTCAATATAGTTATACAATGCAGTAGCAGAAGAAGCCATTTGGTAATCTGAGATATCAATCTGGTACAAATCACGTTCTCCAAAAGAGTTCTCAAACTCGGCTGACAAATACATCAACTTGCTGTCACGGGTAATCGACATCGTTGACTCTTCATTTACTGTGTTGATGGGGTACCCCAAATTGATTGGTGCTGTCCATGAGCCATTCACAAATTCTGAGCGAAACAAATCATATCCACCTAAAGATAAATGTCCATTTGAAGCAAAGAAAATAGACTTACCATTTGGATGTACAAATACAAACTTCTCATCTCCTGTTGTATTGATAATGGGGCCCAAATTCTTGGGCTCTGACCAAATACCATTCTTCTTTTCACTCACATAAATATCTCCTCTACCAAGTCCCTTATCACGCTCACTCACAAAATACAAATAAGATCCATCTTCAGTTATACTTGTTGAACTTTCAAATCGTTTGGTATTGATGGGGAACGACAATGGTTGTGCGGCTGAAAATTCCTTGGTTGTCTCTTCCCAAGTTGAATAATAAATATCCCCTGCCACTTTTCCATCGTTTTTATAAACATACATGGCCCTGCCATCAGGAGTAATACTTAGGATACCATCGTGTGTCTCGGTATTCACTTTCCCCTCTACCTTCTCTGCCTCAGACCACTTTCCATCAGGAGACTTAACTGAAAAATAAATATCTTCATAAAACTTGTAATCTGAATTCTCATCCACTCTTCCTCCAGTGGTATTGGCTCTTCTTGATGTAAAATACAACGCGTTACCATCTGCAGTGACACTTGGAGAATATTCCTCGTAACGCGAGTTGACATCCTTTCCCAAGTTGGTGATTTTTACATTCACCGGCTTGGCCATCATCGCTTTGGCATATCGACATTCTTGGATATAGCGTCTGGTCTCTGGATACACGGGCTCTGTAGTTGAAATATCTTTCAAATACATTTCATAATAGCCAATGGCCTTATCCAATTGTCCCAAACGATGGTAGCACTTGCCGTAAAAAAGAGTGGCATCGGATGAAACGAAAGACTGCGTTGCCGTTGCCTTATTTAGATAATCCAAGGCCACTTGGTACTTTTTCAAACGATAATAACAATCGGCTGTATTGTATAGTGCGATGTAGTTGGATGAATCAGCATCCAAGACCGCGCGATAATCAGTAAGAGCTCCACGAACATTATTGTTGTCTGACTTCCTTCTAGCGCTTGTAATTTTACCAGGGATAGCTGCTCGATCCAATAACAAAAGCGTGCGCTCCGTTGTATCGGTTTGGGCAATGGCAAAAATTTCAATAAAACAGAAGGAAGCAATCCACAATAATTTTTTCATCTTAACGATTTTAGAACGAAGTTAGCGAAGAATTTAATTCGTCACAAAAATCATGGAAAACACCACGGAGAGTACGAGCAAATATGATCACCTAGAGCAAGCAGGTACAACTCAAATTTTGCAATATATCAACCAAGAAGACCAAACGGTTCCAATGGTTGTGAAGGGCTGTATTCCTCATATTGCATCCTTGGTGGATGCTATCATTCCCAGAATGAAAAAGGGAGGTCGATTATTTTATATGGGCGCCGGAACGAGTGGCCGATTGGGAATTGTGGATGCTTCCGAATGCCCTCCCACATTTGGTGTGCCTCACGATTGGGTTGTAGGCATCATCGCGGGAGGTGACGAAGCCATTCGTTATCCAGTTGAAGGGGCCGAAGACAGTGATGATCAAGGACGTATTGACTTATATAGCTACGACCCTCAACCCGATGATATTCTGATTGGAATAGCTGCTAGCGGCAGAACGCCTTATGTTCTTGGCGCGATGCGCGCAGCAAAAGCGCTTGGCATGATTACCGGAAGTGTTACATGCAACCAAGGCAGTGCGCTTGCACTAGAAGCAGATTATCCAATTGTTGCAGTTGTTGGACCAGAGGTTGTAACAGGTAGCACCAGAATGAAATCAGGTACTGCACAAAAACTTATTTTGAACATGATCTCCACGAGTGTGATGATCGGTTTAGGAAGAGTTGTAGGCAACAAAATGGTAGATATGCAATTGTCCAATCAAAAGTTGGTTCACCGTGGAAGTAGAATGGTTGCTGAAAAAACTGGATTGGATATCGAAAGTGCAAGAGAACTTTTACTACAACATGGCTCTGTAAGAAAAGCCGTAATTGCATTCGAAAATCATGCATGACCTGGAACCATTTTACGGTTGGCGAGATTTTTATATCGCCAGTGAAGATCAACGTTCACCATTTTTTGGACGTGAATATTCTGAGTTTGAGTTTTCCGAAAAAATTTACGATCACTTCATCCATCCCCAATGGGACAGCATGGATAGTCAAACACTATTTCTAAAGATACTTTACGCTGACTATGATGAGGGGTATGCCATCATCGAATTCATTGGTGAATGGAATGATCTTCTCTACAATGACATCATGATTCTAAAAAGAGAAATTATCGATGCGCTGATTCACGAAGGCATCTCAAAGTTCATTTTAATTGGGGAGAACGTACTCAACTTTCATTCTTCCGATGAATGCTATTATGAAGAATGGATGGATGATATTATAGACAATGATGGATGGATTGCCATGGTCAATTTTAGAAACCATGTTATGAAAGATTTTTCCGCCGCTCAAATTGATCGATACATTGTATCAGGCGGTAAACTCCAATCAGAAGATTGGAGAACTTTTCTGCCATTTGACTTCTATGACCACATTCAACATCAAGTCATGAAAAGAATTGGATAAAAAAAGAGCCGCTAACGCGGCTCTTTTTTAAATCTTAATCAACTTAAACTCTGTTCGTCGATTGGCTTGATGCTCTTCTTCCGAGCAGACCATAGAAAGTTTCTTGCCTTCACACTCACATTGATTCACCAATTTGGATTCACCATATCCCTTTCCGTAAATACGCTTTGGATCTGTAATTCTCTTTTTGATGTATTCAGCTGATGCCTTAGCACGATTATCAGAAAGCTTCAAGTTGAATGCCTTTGAAGAACGACAATCCGTATGAGAACCCAACTCAATGACCATTGTAGGATTGGCATTCATCAAATCCACAATTTTGTCCAACTCAACAGCAGCATCAGGTCTAATTTCATATTTACCCAAATCAAAGTAAATGGGGTTCACCTGGACCAACTTACCCAAGTCAGCACCAACCTTTAATGGTTCCATAGCCAAGTTGGCTTCTTTGTTCACAGATACTTTACCATCCTCTACCAAAATATGGTCATAACTTACAACCTTTGATAAATACCCGTTCTTGCTTAAGACAACCTTATAAGAAATGGTGTCCGTCCAAACATTCTTGGTCAATATCTCGTTGAACTCCCCTTTCTCGTTGGTATTTAGTTTCTTTACCTCTCCTGTCTTCTTGTTAATCCACTCAACTGCCACATCGGAAATCGGCTGTTGGTTCGATTTATCGGTTACACATCCCACGACATCAAATATGGGCAATGGATTCATGACAATTTCAACTACATCACCTTTCTTCATTTCGTTGGCCGCGAATTTTACTTCAGAATTAAAGAAAGTGTTTCTTTCAGCTAGTGCTACTACATTCTTCCAAGTCAAAGCATCAACGGTAACTTTTCCATCATCTGAAGTTGTTACGATCATTGTGGACTCACCCAAGTTCAAAGCAATATCTTGTTTGCCTATCAAATTACCCTTACTGTCCTTTACAATCAAGGTGATGGGCTTTTCAAATTCCCACATCTTGAGAACATTAATCGCATAGATATCATCATTTCCACTACCACCATTTCTGTTACTTGCGAAATAGCCCGATTTCATATCACTTTTGAAAACAATAGAGAAATCATCAAAAGAAGAATTCACAGGAAATCCTAAATTGATAATATCCTGTACTCTTCCATCTTCGTCTAACTTAGCGACAAAGTTGTCCAATCCACCCAAACCTTGGTGACCATCTGAAGCAAAATACAACAAACCTGATTCGTGGTAAAATGGAAACATTTCATTGCCCTCAGTATTAATAGCTTTACCCAAATTCTCAGGCTTTGACCAAGTGCCATTGGCGGTTAGAACAGATTTATAGATATCCGTTCCTCCAATACCACCTGGCATCTCAGATACAAAATACATGATCTTCCCATCAGACGTTAATGACGGATGACCAACGCTGTAATCACTGCTATTCAAATTAATTCCAGCAGGCTTTGACCATTTTCCTTTTTCATCTTTTGTCGAAGAATATAACTGCAATCCTCTTGCTCCCGTCTTATCTCTTCCACCATAATTGTTTCTGGTGAACATAACAAAATCTAGATTCTTGTTGAAAGACGCAGGACCTTCATGATACTTACCCTTCATTCTCTTTTGGAAAGGATGAATGTTCCCAAGATCATGGTTAGGCAAAACATCTGCCGCATACAATTCCAAAAATGGCAAACCGTTCCAATTCCATATACGCGAAATAGGAGACTCAATAGCCCTTGTCGACGCAAATACAACTTGCTCTCCCATGATGGTTGGACCAAAGTCTTGATCTTCTGAATTCATGGACAAATGCTTTACTGAAGCATTGCCCTTGTCTTTTTGAAGTTCCGCGTAATCTCCTTGCTCCAGATTCAAATTTCTTTGAACGCGAGTGTCCTTATCCAATTTTTCGTTGGCTTTCTTCAACCATTCCTGTGACTCATTGTACTTCTTTGAGTATTTCAAAGATTGAGCATATTGGTACATATCCTCTCCAGACGCATAACCTGATTCAGCTACCTTTTTCCAACAGAATTCGGCATCTTTATACTTGCCCAATACTTCGTTTGAGTAAGCTAACTTTCTCCAAATCTCGATATTCTTGGGATCTACCTTTTGAAAACGAGCAATGGCCTTACTGAAATTGAAAGTTGAATAATCTTCATTGGCCAACTTTTCTATGCGAGATTGCGCATTGACATTAAAAGCAATGCTGATTACAATCAAAAACAAAAAACTTATTCGCATTGTCTTAAAAATAACGTGGTGATTTAATTTTTTCTTGGCTACCATACTTCATTTCGTATCGCAACATAATTTCATGACTACCATTGTGATTGGAAACACGACCAAAAGCATAAGACCAATCATAGGAATATCCCAATTGTAGGTCCTTGTTGATATTGAATCCTGCCATAGCACCCGCACCATCGCCAGTTCTAATCATGGATCCTACCCAAAACAAATCATGGAAAATAAACATGTTGGTTAAATCCAATTGAGCAGGAGCACCTTCTACCATTTTGAAAAATACAGATGGTCTGTATTTCACATTTGGGGAAATATCTAACAAAGCTCCTCCAATTACGTAGTAGTGTCTACTCGCTTCCATCAATCCTATGGATGACGAGTTTACTTTGTATGTGTTCTCAATGATGCGTGGTGTTGAAATTCCAGCGTACCATTTGGATGTGGTATAATACATTCCAAATCCAAAATTGGGAGACCAATCACTTTGTGCGCTTGTCGCAAAAACTTCATCAACTGGAGTATTCAAGTCCAAACGGTTGAATTGGGTGTTCAGCGAATTAAAGCCTCCGTTGATTCCAAATGACAATCTTGCATCATCATTGATTTTCATTCTGTAGGCCAAACTCACCACCATACTTGTTGTTTTCACAGGGCCAATGGCATCACTACTTGCACTCAAACCCACAGCCATATGATCGCCAAATACTGGAGTATTCAAATTGATACCTTGGGTGATGGGCGCTCCTTCGAAGCCAGACCATTGATTTCTTCTCAATCCAACAATAGACATAGCTCCGCGACTTCCTGCATATGCTGGATTCATGTCCAATGTGTTGAACATATAATGGGTATACATCGCTTCTTGCTGTCCCCAAACCGAAACGGCAGACAGAATCAAAAAACCGATGATGAATATATTCTTTTTCATACTCTTCACTTTTTAAAATTAACGCTTGATGTATACGTATCCATTCTTGATTTCTCCATTTGGTCCTGTTTTGAACACGAAGAAGTAAGTTCCTTCTGGAAGGAGGTTACTTCCGATTGCATTCTCAGAACATGTACCATCCCAACTGTTATCGTAAGGGGCTTTGGAATATACCTGAGCTCCCCATCTGTTAAATACTGTCATCGTATTTTCAGGAAACTCTTCCACGCCAGGTATAATCCATGTATCATTGGTGTTGTCACCATTGGGAGAGAATCCCTCTGGAATTTCTAATGCCACTCCACAAGTAAAGAAGTCCAAATAATCTGGTGTACCATCTTGATCACAATCTTTGAAATTGGCATCACACAAAGATGAAGTTCCAGCTTCTTCTGTATCCGTCAAACCATCATTGTCCGAATCTTCATCCAAATAATTGGGTGTTCCATCTGCATCTGCATCACCTTCAAGGGTTTCATAGAAGTCAGAGATACCATCCAAATCAGCATCGGCAGGGGTTACATCGATAATCAACATTGCTGTGTCACACATTCCCATGTCGTTACAGATACTGTACAACATGCTGTCCACACCGCAGAAACCAAAATCAGGTGTGTAAGAAACCAATGATCCATTTAAAACAATTGTACCGTTCGAAGTTGAATCTACAACACTTACTGTGTAACCTACATTACCTGGAATTTGGTCATTCAATGCAACATCAATACTAACGGTTGCCGTGTTTGAATT
>JACCEC013111773.1_pt1 | contig 47229 bp, 49 predicted proteins | sample 7450121 | NCBI WGS metagenome assembly JACCEC01 (sample SAMN15323455, study PRJNA562643) | freshwater metagenome | isolation source: river surface water | place: USA:Blue River Watershed | collected 2017-08-18 | reverse complement strand
AGGTCAAAGCTGTGACTGGCAACCATTGCCTCTTCGGCGTCATTGTCCATGGGGAAATCGTCAGCCTCTTCTTCAGTTTTCACAAAAACAAAGTGTTTTTTCTGCCCAAACTCAAATACCAAGGGCTTCAAACAACGCTGACAGGACAGTGTTAATTGCCCCTTCAGGTTAATTTCCAATACTGGCATTCCATCTCGATGATGGCCGCGAAGTTCGCAATAAAAACCATCGAGGGGATCAAGGTGTACGGCCTCATTTCGCAATCTGCCGAAATCTGCCAGATTCAGGAAACCCTCTCCAACATAAGAAACTGGGGCTAATATGTCTATCTTCCCAAGGGATTTTGGGGTGATTGCCAGCTGAACGATTGGATAAGCAGAATGAGAACTCATAGGAGAAGTCTAAAACGAGTCTTGAAACTAAGCCACAATATTGCAATATTGAATTACCCAATGTAATTTTCTTATGGCAAATACCAAACAACTTGTTCTGGCTTCTAGCTCTATTTATCGTCGCCAACTGCTAGAGCGCTTGGGTTTGCCATTTACTATTGCGTCTCCCGATGTTGATGAGACCCCCCTAAAGCATGAGTTACCAGAGACAATGACACGGCGACTCGCCCAATTAAAAGCAAGTGCTCTTAGCAAACAGTTCCCCGAGGCATGGATTATTGGCTCCGATCAAAGCGCAGACCTTCATGGCCAAATCATTGGCAAGCCTGGCAATCATGAGCGAGCGCTTGCCCAACTAAAACAGATGCAAGGGCAAACTGTCGTCTTTCATACCGCCTTATGTCTTCTTAAGGGAAAAGAATATAAAACGCTTAGCGTTCCCACGCTTGTGCGTTTTCGTAATCTACCTGATGAAAGCCTAGAGAATTATTTACGGATTGAGAAACCTTATGATTGCGCAGGGAGCGCCAAGTCGGAAGGAATGGGAATCATTCTTCTTGAGCGAATAGAAAGTGATGATCCAACTGCTTTGATTGGTCTACCCCTAATTGCACTCTCTGGCCTTTTACGCGAAGCGGGTTTTGTAATTCCTCATGTCTAAGTCTTCAAATACAAGCGTCTTAGGATGTTTATATCTAGTGCCCAATACCCTCGGTGAAGAAGATCGAGTGACACAATTATCGCGGGTCATTCCACCGGATGCTCTTTGCCAAATGGCCTCACTCAAAAATTGGATTGTTGAGGATGCAAAGACCGCAAGAGCCCTACTCAACGCCGTCAACCAAATTACTCCTTTGAGTCACCCTCTCCAAAGCATGCAAATGAACGAATGGCGCGGACCTCAGAGTAAAAACAAGACTGGTCTTAAACCCCATGAACTACTAAAACCCTTAATACAGGGTGAGGATGTGGGCCTGATGTCAGAAGCGGGGGTTCCAGGTGTCGCTGACCCTGGTGCAGAGATCATTAATATGGCGCATCATTTGGGGGCACGGGTTAAACCTTTGGTTGGGCCAAGCTCGATCTTGTTGGGTTTAATGGCGAGCGGTTTAAATGGTCAATGCTTTAGTTTTCATGGCTACCTTCCGGTTGATGTTGTCGAGCGCTCCAAAAAGATCAAACAGCTTGAACATCGCTCCAAACAAAATCATGAAACTCAGCTATGGATTGAAACACCCTACCGTAATACGGCGATGTTAGAAACTTGCCTAGCCACTCTCCTACCTCAGACTCAACTATGTCTAGCCATCGACTTAAGTCTTGAAACCGAATGGATTTGGACGGCCCCTATCAACGAATGGCAAAAACGATTTACCAATCAATCCAGCATGAATGATGTTTTAAAAAATCGTCCTGCTATTTTTTTAATGCTGGCTTAGCGCATCTCTGCGCCACGCATCAGTGCTTTGCTAATTGCAGCGCCTGTTTCGGCACCAAAACGCTTAGCGACTCGTTCAGCAAAATTCTCTTTGAGTGTGTAGTCAACCAAATCAGGCGCTTTCAAAATATCGCGCGCCACAGAGTCAATCGTGCCATACCCATCGACCAGTCCCAATTGCAAAGCTTGTTCGCCATTCCATACGCGCCCAGTAAAGATGTCAGGATCATTTTTTAAGCGTTCGCCACGACCCTGCTTTACCACTGTAATAAATTGCTGATGGATGTCCTCAAGCATTTTTTTAACCATCTCAACTTGTTTGGGGTTTTCTTTGGAGAAAGGATCCAACATACCTTTGTCTGACCCCGCTGTGATTAAGCGCCTAGAGATGCCCATTTTTTCCATGAGTCCTGTAAAACCAAAACCGCCCATGACCACGCCAATGGAGCCTACGAGACTCGCCTTATCCACCAATATCTTGTCACCGGCAACGGCGATGTAATAACCGCCCGATGCACATACATCCTCAACGACTACATAAAAGGGTTTCTCAGGATGTAAGGTTCGCAAACGTCTGATCTCATCATTAATCATGCCCGCCTGGACGGGTGAACCACCAGGGCTATTAATGCGCAAAACGACACCAACTGCCTCTTTGCTTTCAAAGGCTGCGGTAAGCGCTGAATTGATATCCAAGGCATTTGCTATAGAGTTTGGGGAAATCTCACCCTCAATGCTCACGAGGGCGGTATGTTTTCCACTTCCACCACTACCCGGCAACTGAATATCAAACACTTGATAAATTAAGCCCACCAACACAAACAAACTCAATATCCTTAACAGAGCTTTCCAGCGTCTTGCCTTGCGATTCTCTTTTAAGTTCTCAAGCAAGAGCAGTTCAAGCGCGTTTCGCTCCCATTGAGAGTTGGATTTTTCTGATTCAGGGCTTTGCTTTGTATCCATAGTGAACTCTATTTACTTATCTCAATAGGGGCGGGATGCTGAATGTCTAAATTACTGTACAACCAAGCAGCTAACTGTTCCACATTATCAAGGCAGGCGAGAGATTTTGCAGACCTCAAGGCATCGGCTGGATGTGCGCCGTAGCTTACTGCTATTCCATCAACCCCTGCGGACTCAGCCATCTCAAGGTCATGGGTGGTATCGCCAATCATTAACATTTTGCGCACCGGTACTTGTAGGCTATCCGATAGGTCTAGCAACATGCCGGGATGTGGCTTAGAAAAGGATTCGTCGGCAGTGCGAGTGTCATGAAAGATGTGCTTGAGTTCATGAAAGTCCAAGGAGCGATTTAACCCTCGCCTTGGCTTACCGGTAGCCACGCCCAACAAAAATCCTTTGTTTTTTAAGTCTTCTAATAACTCTCTGATACCTACAAATAAGTGAAGCTCATGATCTTTAGAGAGATAGTGATAACGAAACCGATCGACTAATTCAGGAAAGCGCGCGGGATGGACCGAAGGAGCCACTCGACGTAATGAATCTTGCACACCCAAACCAATCACATAGCTGGCGATGGAATCATCCGGAACCGGAAAATCAAGATCACGGCAGGCCTGCTGGATGCAATGCACAATCGTGGGCGTCGAATCCATAATGGTTCCGTCCCAATCCCAGACAATCAAATCGTAGCGTCGCTCTTCGTATTTCACTAAAGTTCTTTCTTATGTTTGCATGGGTAGAGTCTTGCACTCCCACCGAGTTAACCATTCTCTGAATGCCTTTGGTACATCTGCCTCGATCCGCATTTTTTCCTGTGTCTTGGGGTGCGCAAATACTGCGAGGTGAGCATGCAAGAACAAATGCTTTACCTTAAGACGTTTATCTTCATCATCAATACCGTATTTATCATCCCCCAAAATGGGATGGCCAATCTTTTGCAAGTGCACCCGAATCTGATGAGTACGACCCGTTTTCAATTGCGCTTCAGCAAGAGTAATGCTGCCTAGATCACTTTTTAGAATCTCCGTGACCCGAAGATTGGTATGACTAACCTGACCCTTTGGATCAACCCGAACCCTGCGTTCTCCATTTTCCAAAAGATACTTTAGTAGGGGAAACTTAAGTTGCGCAGTACCAGCCCCTTGAGAAATCTCACCATGAGCCAGGAGCCTATAACGCTTATCCGTTAAACCCTCACGGATCTGTCGATGCATCTCTACAAGAGCGCTACGTTTTTTTGCAAAGATCAAAATACCAGAAGTATCACGGTCTAGACGATGAACCAATTCTAAGAACTTACTCTCTGGTCTTGCCTTCCGGAGTAACTCAATCGCCCCCAAACTCACACCCGATCCACCATGAACAGCCAATCCAGAGGGTTTATCGATGATGAGCAAATAATCATCTTCAAACAGGGTGGGTATCTTTGCAGCCAGCTCAGTTGCCTTCGTCTGAGAAATCCCAGCACCAGCTTTTGGGGCTTCGGCTAGCCGAGTGGGCGGAAGGCGAACAATATCGCCCTCGACAAGCCTGGATGTCGGTAGGGCCCTTTTTTTATTAATGCGGACCTCACCAGAGCGAATAATTCGATAAACATGGCTTTTGGGCACACCTTTAGCCCAGCGGAGTAAGTAATTATCAAGCCTCTGGCCAGCAGAATCTTGGCCAATGGTCTCAAAAACAGCCTGTAATGCAGGTGTTTTACTAGATTTCTTGGCAGAAACGCTCTTTTTTGGGGCGGGATTAATGGTTTTCCTCATGTGATAGGCCCCATTGTCATTCGTTTTGTGACCTATAATCAAGGATCTAGGTAATTTATTACCAGATTGATTTGAATTCCGGAGCTTGGAGTCGCCCATTAATAGACTCCCGGGGTTGCCCCTCTCCCGTTTTAATGAGGCGCAGGGTTGGCGTGATGTATGCCGCGACCCACGAAGCAGATGACCTTTTTTAGGCGAGCGCCTACATTGAGATCTTAAGGAGATCTCTGTGGCGAGCGTTGGTGTGAGATTCAAACTATGGAATTCTTGGTTTGATCGTTATTTCCTGTAGAGGAATGTTTTAGACTCTCTCACCTCTTAATGTCTGAGGATTTATTCCTTAGAACAATCTTAGTCATCCTCTTCGCGTCGCACAAAAGCGCCTCCCATGAAGGAGAGTGTTATGAAACGCATGTTATTTAATGCAACGCAACAGGAAGAGTTGCGAGTCGCAATTGTTGATGGTCAGAAATTAATCGACATCGATATTGAATCCGCCGGACGCGAGCAGCGCAAAGGCAATATTTACAAAGGTGTCATTACCCGTATTGAGCCCTCTCTAGAGGCCTGCTTTGTGAACTATGGTGAAGAGCGCCATGGCTTCTTGCCATTTAAAGAGGTTGCGCGCACCTACTTTAAGGAAGGTATTGATGTCCGCAATGCGTCGATCAAAGATGCCTTGCGCGAAGGTCAAGAAATTATTGTTCAGGTAGAAAAGGAAGAGCGGGGCCAAAAAGGTGCTGCACTAACCTCTTTTGTCTCCCTAGCTGGTCGCTATCTCGTTCTAATGCCCAACAATCCCCGGGGAGGCGGAGTATCTCGTCGTATCGAGGGCGAGGATCGTCAAGAGCTGCGTGAGGCGATGGCACAGTTAGAGGTGCCTGATGGCATGAGCATTATTGCCAGAACTGCAGGCATCGGTCGCGATGCCGTTGAATTGCAATGGGATCTGAACTATCTCATGCAGTTATGGAAAGCCATTGATGAAGCAGTCAAGGGAAACTCAGCGCCATTATTGATTTATCTTGAATCAAGCTTGGTAATTCGTGCAATCCGCGACTATTTCCAACCGGATATCGGTGAAATCCTGATTGATACCGATGATATCTATGAGCAAGCTCAGGCATTTATGTCGGTCGTGATGCCAGATAACTTACCGCGAGTTAAGCGCTATCAAGACGATGTGCCCCTGTTCTCTCGATTCCAGATTGAGCATCAGATCGAGACCGCCTACTCCAGAACGGTCCCTCTACCATCTGGTGGAGCAATTGTTATCGATCACACTGAAGCCTTGGTATCGGTTGACGTCAACTCGGCGCGTGCAACACGTGGGTCTGATATTGAAGAAACTGCTACTCGTACCAACCTTGAGGCTGCCGATGAGATCGCTAGACAAATGCGTCTTCGTGACCTAGGCGGTCTGATCGTGATTGATTTCATTGATATGGAATCAGCGAAGAGTCAACGAGATGTTGAAAATCGCTTACGCGACGCCCTTCGTCATGATCGTGCACGGGTTCAAACCGGCAAGATCTCCAAGTTTGGCTTGATGGAATTATCACGTCAGCGTTTGCGACCAGCCCTATCGGAAGCAAGTCATGTCACATGCCCACGGTGTAATGGCACAGGCCATATTCGTGATACAGAATCCTCTGCCCTTCAGGTATTGCGCATTATTCAAGAAGAGGCGATGAAAGAGAACACAGCTGCAATCCACTGTCAGGTTCCAGTCGATGTCGTTGCCTTCCTCTTAAATGAGAAACGTGCTGAGGTTATCAAGATTGAGTCTCGCTTTAAGGTTCATGTCTTAATGATTCCAAATAAGCATCTTGAGACGCCCCATTACAAATTAGAGCGCTTACGTCACGATGACCCCCGCCTAGATGAACAAAAGCTTAGCTATGTAATGGTGGAAGAGTCTACGCGTGAGCTTGAGACCGACACTGTGATTGGTCGCAAGAATGAAGAAGTGCGCACACGTCCTGAGGCGGCCGTCAAGGGCATTACTCCCAGCCAGCCAGCGCCCATGGCAAGTGCTCGCCCCGCTCGCGAAAGCGCCTCTGCTAAAACAGGTGAGGCATCCTCTGGTGGAATCTTCGGATTCTTTAAAAAGATATTCTCTCCTGCTACCCCCGCCAAACCCGAAGAGGTCAAACCTAATGGTCGTCCAGAAGGTCGGGGACGTAACGGCGATCGCAATAATCGTAATCGCGGTCGCAATCGTCAAGACAGAACTGCGCGTAGCGATAATACGGATCGCCCAGAAAAAGCTGCAGATACTGGTGAGCCAAACCAGAATCGCCCACGTCAGGCAGGTCGGGGACGTAACCGCGGTGAGCGCAATCAACAGCAAGAGCGTAACGATCAAGCATCCCCCCAACAAACTAAGGGTCCAGCGCCTGACTTAAGCGATTCAGAAGTGAGTAACGAGGATCAGCGTCGTGGTCGTAATCGTCGTGGTCGCGGTCGTAACCGCGGTGAGCGATCTGAGCGCAATGACAGTCCCGCCCAAGAATTAAATAGCGGTATTCCGATGGGTCTAGGTGGTCGTTCTGCCTCAATGCCGCTATCGGATCTGACTCGCAGCTTTAGAGAGGGTTCTGCACCGCGTCGTTCAGGATCTAATCGCGGCCCCAGACCAGAACAAAGAGTACAAAGTGAGAGCGTCCCTACTCCAACATCTAGCGGCCAGAGCATTTCGGAGACTAGAGTTACAGCACCGATTATTGTTCCCGAACTACCCAAAGTTGCCTTCACGCCACTTGCTGAAGAACCGCTAAAAAATGTTATTCAGACTGCTGGAATGGTTTGGGTTGGTACCGATAGCAACAAACTTGCTGAAGTACAAAACCAGATTCAGTCTGAGAGCCCTGCGCCTAGAGCACAACGTGAGCCAAAGCCACCTACCAATCTCCCTGCAGGGCCTATGGTTCTTGTGGAAACGGGTGGCCAAGAAAAAACCATTGATAAAAATGGTTAGAGCTTCCGTACGCCTAAGATAGACTTTTGAAGCCATAATGCATCATGGTTGAACGCGTAATCCCCATTCGCAAAGAGACTCGAGAGGGTCCTTTGCCATTGATTCCTGAGACTCTTTCTGAGGCTCATGGTCGAACCTTGGATCTACGACATAGACCTTTGCGAGACTTACGCATATCCGTGACCGATCGGTGCAACTTTCGTTGTACCTATTGCATGCCTAAAGAGGTTTTTGATCAAAACTATCCGTACCTAGCTCAACAAGAATTGTTGAGCTTTGAAGAAATTTATCGCTTAGCTCATATTTTTGCCACACTGGGTGTTGAGAAAATTCGCTTGACTGGTGGCGAGCCTCTTCTGCGTAAAGATATTGAGAAACTCATTACCATGTTGTCCGAGATCAAAACACCCAAGGGTCAATCTCTTGATCTAACACTCACAACAAATGGCAGTCTTTTGCAAAAAAAGTCGGCGCAGTTAAAGACCGCTGGCCTGCAGCGTATTACCGTGAGTCTTGATGCAATCGACGATGCCATTTTCAAAAAAATGAATGATGTTGACTATCCCGTTTCCGATGTCTTAAATGGAATTGAAGCGGCCCAGAACGCTGGCTTTACCGGAATTAAAGTCAATATGGTTGTTAAAAAAGGTACGAATGAGCAAGAGATTTTGCCAATGGCAAAACACTTTCGTAATAGCGGGGTTACCTTACGTTTTATCGAGTTTATGGATGTTGGTAGTTCTAATGGTTGGAACTTGGCTGAGGTGCTTCCCTCGGCAGATGTCATTGCAATGATTCATGAGCATTTTCCACTTGAGCAAGTTGATCCCAATTACTCTGGGGAAGTAGCTCAGCGTTGGCGCTATCAGGATGGCTCTGGTGAAATTGGTGTGATCTCGAGCGTGACCGAAACCTTTTGCCACGAATGTACTCGCGCACGTCTATCTACCGATGGCCAACTATTTTTATGTTTATTTGCGACGCAAGGGTTTGACTTCAAAACACTTCTGCGTTCTGGAAAAAGTGACCTAGAAATTGCGAATGCAGTGATGCATACCTGGTCCTCCAGAGAGGATCGCTACTCTGAACTAAGACACCTCAATACCCAAGATCCGAAACGAGCTGATCGTAAAGTTGAAATGTCTTATATCGGCGGCTAATTCAATGGGATCAATTGCGGTATCCGATATCACTGGTCTTGTCTTAGCAGGTGGTCGCGCTCAACGAATGGGAGGTATTGATAAAGGCTTGATTCCGTTTAAAGGATTGCCTTTAATCGAGTCTGCTCTCGAAAGACTCAAACCCCAAGTGAATACGATACTGATCAATGCCAATCGCAATCATTCAATCTACTCATCGTATGGCTATCCTGTTTTAGCAGATGAGGACGATAGTTTTTCAGGCCCCCTAGCTGGGTTTGTGGCAGGACTCAAGGCTTGCAAAACCCCCTATTTAATGACCGTACCCTGTGATTCCCCACTCTTCCCTCTTGATCTTGCCAAGCAACTGGCGATTACTCTTGAGGCAGAGCAGTCAAAGATTGGATATGCATCTAGCAAAGACATGGCCGGTAAGGTATGGGCACAACCGGTCTTTTGTTTGATGCGTAGAGATCTACTGGATTCCTTAACAAGCTTCTTAGCGAGTGGTGAACGAAAAATAGACCGTTGGTTTGCTTATGAAAATGCAGCATCCACACTATTTGCTGATGACGTTGTATTTGCAAATGCCAATACTCCCGAAGAATTAGCGCAGCTGGAATCATTTACACATTCGCATTGATGAATAAACCAGTAAACGCCAATCAAGAGTTTCAGTCTGATTTTTTATCAGTTACCGAGGCGCGGACCGCCATCTCCGCTGTCATCCATTCGATTCAAGCGCAAGCTAGACTTCATGAGGCCATAGAAAGCCTCCCTCTAAAAGAGTGTTTAGGTCGCATTTTGGCAAGTGATGTGTTATCCCCTATCAATGTTCCTGCAAACGATAACTCAGCGATGGATGGGTTTGCATTCAATGGTAAAGAGCTTGATGCAGCGCAAGACCCTGTCAATTTACGCATCGCGGGTGCGATTTACGCAGGTCAAACCCATTCCCCGTCTATTCAAATGGGTGAATGCATTAAGGTGATGACTGGCGCAATGATGCCCCCGAATTGCGATACCGTAATTCCTCAGGAGTTTACGAAGTCAAGCGAGGAGGGATCAATCACCTTTGCTAAAGATACTGTTCGTGCGGGCGATAATCGTCGTTTATGCGGTGAGGACTTGCAAGCGGGTAAACCTGCAATCCAGCGTGGGCGGATACTAAAAGCATCCGATATTGGTTTAGCGGCCTCATTAGGAATCGCCAAGCTTGAGGTTTATCAACGGATTAAAGTTGCTATTCTCTCGTCGGGTGATGAGCTCTGCAGTATTGGTGTCCCGTTACAGCCTGGCAAAATTTACGATAGTAATCGTTTTAGTCTTCATGCCTGCCTTAGTAAACTTGGCTTTGAAATCATTGACTGCGGGATCGTCCGCGATACCCCCGATGATCTTCGTCAAGCATTTATGCAAGCAGCACAGAAAGCGGACGTAATTATCTCCTCAGGCGGAGTATCTGTTGGAGAGGCTGACTTCACCAAACAAATTATGGAAGAGTTGGGGCAAGTAGGATTTTGGAAAATTGCAATGCGTCCAGGCAGACCAATGGCTTTTGGTAGCCTAAAGCCGGTTTCGCCAAAGACAGCTCCCACCGTATTTTTTGGTTTACCAGGGAACCCCGTAGCGGTGATGGTTACCTTTTACCAATTTGTGCGTAACGCGCTATTACAGTTAAATGGCGCCCTTAACCCTGAGATCCCGCTCGTATCAATCCAATCTGCCGAGGCTATTCGGAAGAAGTCGGGTCGTACAGAGTTCCAACGCGGGATTTTGTTTCGGGATCCAGAAGGTAGGTTGTTAGTCAAATCGACTGGTAGTCAGGGTGCGGGCATTCTGCGCTCGATGAGCGAAGCAGATTGCTTCATGATTCTTCATCACCATCAAGGCAATATTGCCCCCGGAGACTGGGTGGATGTAGAGATTTTTGATGGACTGCTTTAAGATTGCAGGATCATGAAATTCACTAAAAAAGAAATTGTCTTCTTAGACCCAATGCATACCGCCAAAACTCTTGTTTTGGTCTACCTATGCTTCTCCGTACCCATCGTTTTATTAGCCCTTTTTGTAGCCTTTATTCGAGATGGCTCGATGCCCGGGTTTACTGTGATCTCAGCACTTATTTTGAACGCTGTTCTGGGCTTTGGACTTCTTTGGATCGCATGTAAAGTCTACAACTGGGTTGCCCAAAAATTTGGGGGTATTGAGTTAGCCCTTAAAGAACTATCTGAAGAGACTGACGATATCCAGTAAGGTATTTTTGTGTACCCTATTTCTTCCAGAGCTCGGTATTAATTAAACTGGGTGGCTTCTCACCCGCTAATGCTGCTCGCAAATTACGAACTGCTAAGTTAATCATTGCGCGCCGAGTCTTCTCAGTGGCACTCGCAATATGTGGGGCTAATACTAAATTGCTTAGTTTCAAGAGCTCAGGATGAACCTTCGGCTCTCCCTCGTATACATCTAAGCCAGCAGCAAAGATTTTTTTTGCCTTCAGGGCTTCTGCCAGAGCGGCATCATCCACAATACCGCCGCGCGCAATATTAACAAGCGTTGCTGTGGATTTCATCAACGCAATTTCCTTTGCGCCAATCAGATGGTGGCTTTCTGCAGAATAGGGGACAACTAAAACCACATGGTCTGCTTCGCGTAATAAGGTCTCCTTATCAACGTAACGAGCTCCACAGGCTTTCTCATCGGACTCACTTAGGCGCTTACGATTGTGATAGATCACATTCATACCAAAACCAAGTCCACGCTTCGCAATTCCTTGTCCAATTCTGCCCATACCAATAATGCCAAGGGTGGTGTGATGCAAATCCATCCCCAATGGGTTGTATACGATGGACATCTTGTCCCACTGGCCATTACGAATCCAATGCTCAGACTCCGTGATACGTCTAGCAGCAGCCATCATCAACGCAAAGCCAAAGTCTGCCGTACTATCCGTTAAAACATCTGGGGTATTCGTTGCCATCACCCCAGCTGTGGTCATTGCTGGCACATCAAAATTGTTATAACCCACCGAGATATTGGCCACAATTTTTAGATTCTTTGCATCCGCCAGGGCATTTTGATCGATTCGCTCACTTCCGAATACCAGTGCGCCCGCAACTTGTGCAAGCTCTTTGCGTAAGTTATCTGGGGAGAAGACCTCATCGGCCTGATTGGACTTCACCTCAAAGCTCTCCTCTAAGCTTGCTAAGGCATCTGGAAAAATAGCTCTGGCGACAAGAATTCGTGGTTTAGTGGACATAGGATTCAATAGAAAATGAGGTAAAAGGCTCGGAAGCAAAACTTTACACCATTTGGGCTAAAATCAATTCAGAGGCAATAATCTGTTGTATTGCTTGGTTTATATCCTTAAACAATCGTCGTAGAGCCTAATCATGACTTACGTTGTTACTGAATCTTGTATCCGTTGTAAATACACCGATTGCGTGGACGTCTGTCCAGTTGACTGTTTTCGTGAGGGGCCCAACTTCCTAACAATCGATCCTAATGAATGCATCGATTGTGCAGTTTGCGTCCCAGAGTGTCCTGTCAATGCAATTTATGCAGAGGACGATGTGCCTGGTGACCAGCAACAATTTATCAAAATGAATTTGGAGCTTGCCAAACAGTGGCCATCCATCACCAAATCAAAGGCTCCACTGCCAGATGCAGATGATTGGAAGGATGTAAAGAGCAAGCTTGAGCATCTCGAAAAATAATCCTCGCCAACGCTCCATTCACTGAGCCTTTTCTATGCGCCAATTTCATGAGTTAATGCGCCATGTCCTTGATCATGGGGCAAAGAAATCAGATCGTACTGGTACGGGCACTTTATCGGTCTTTGGTCATCAAATGCGCTTTGATTTATCAGAAGGTTTTCCTCTGGTCACCACGAAGAAACTTCACCTCAAATCCATTGTGTATGAACTCCTTTGGTTTCTAAGTGGTAATACTAATAATCAATGGCTCAAGGAACGCGGAGTCTCTATCTGGGATGAATGGGCGGCACCTGATGGTGATCTTGGCCCGGTCTATGGCTACCAATGGCGCTCTTGGCCAGCACCGAATGGGCAACATATTGACCAGATCAAGGAGATTATTCAGACCATTAAAACCAATCCCGACTCACGACGCATTATTGTGTCGGCCTGGAACGTGGCAGATATCCCCAAGATGGCGCTAGCGCCCTGCCATGCATTCTTCCAGTTTTATGTGGCCGATGGTAAGTTATCGTGTCAACTCTATCAGCGCAGCGCAGATATATTTTTAGGTGTACCTTTTAATATTGCTAGCTATGCATTGCTGACCCATATGGTGGCGCAGCAATGCAGTCTTGATGTCGGTGAGTTCATTTGGACTGGTGGTGATTGCCATCTGTACAGCAATCACCTCGAGCAGGTTGAGTTACAGCTATCTCGAAAGCCATACTCTCTTCCCCAATTAAAAATCCATCGTAAGCCCGATAGTATTTTTGACTACCAATTTGAGGACTTTGAAATTGTGGGCTATGAATCCCACCCCCACATCAAAGCTCCAGTTGCAGTTTGAGCTAATTAGCCCATGAGTACACCTGCTATTTCAATGATCGTGGCGCGCTCTCGTAATCATGTCATTGGCAAAGATAATCAAATGCCATGGAAAATATCGGCTGATTTACAGTTCTTCAAAAAAGTAACCATGGGATACCCCATCATTATGGGTCGCAAAACCTGGGAATCAATTGGTAGGCCTTTGCCGGGTCGGCGCAATGTAGTGGTGAGTCGTAACACCAATTACTCAGCAATCGGTGCTGAATTGGTTGGTTCCTTAGATCAGGCTTTAGAGTTGTTAAAAGAATTTAAGCGTGTCTTTGTTATTGGTGGTCAGCAATTATTTACCCAAGCCTTCCCTCAAGCCGATGAGCTCTTCATTACTGAGATTGAAATTCAGGTCGATGGTGATACGTATTTTGAAATTCCAGATCCCAATGACTGGCAAGAGGCAGAACGCATCTTAGAAAGTGAGGGCGATATTCAGTTTGCCTATGTGACTCTTCGACGAAAGGCAGTCTAATTACTTTCCACCAATCGTCATTGAGCCCAGCAAAATTGATCCGGTCTCTTTAGTTCCCCGAATAATCGTGTCATCGCCCACCGCCTGAATATCCATCAACATTTCTTTTAAGTTACCAGCGATAGTGATTTCTTCAACAGGATGTTGGATGATGCCGTTTTCGACCCAATAACCAAATGCCCCTCGCGAGTAATCTCCCGTCACATAGTTGACCCCTTGGCCCATCAGCTCTGTTACCAACAGGCCGGTTCCCATTTCTTTTAACAAACCTGGCAAGCCCCCAGATGGGGTATGCATACTATGCAACTTCAGATGATGTGCGCCTCCAGCATTACCGGTAGTTTGCATGCCCAACTTTCTGGCTGAGTAGGTAGACAAGAAGTAGCCTTGCAATTCTCCTTTGGATATCACCGATCGAGCTTTAGTGCGGACACCCTCCTCATCAAACGGTGCGCTTCCACTCATTCGCTTTAGGTGGGGCAACTCAAACAGGTCGATATGCTTTGGCATTACTTGCTTCCCCAGGCTATCGAGCAAAAAACTAGAACGACGATACAAAGCACCACCTGAGGTTGCTTGGACCAAAGAGCCAATCAGACCGACTGCGATCGGGGCTTCAAAGATCACTGGGCAACGCCGTGTTGTTAACGATTTTGCATTTAGCTTTGCCAATGCTCGTTGGGCAGCATACCGACCAATCAAAGAGGGGTTTGCTAACTCACTCGCAATGCGAGAAGTGCTGTACCAATCATCGCGTTGCATCGCACTAGAATTTTTAGAGGAACTGGCAATGGGGGCGCAGGATATGAAATGCCTTGAATATGGATATCCACCCATAAAGCCATTACTGGTTCCCAGCATAAAGTGCGCCTGATGGGCAGATACCGATGCCCCATCACTGTTTTGGATTGCTTTATCGACTGCAAATGCTGCCTTTTCTGCTTTACGAGCGATCTGAATCGCCTCTTTAGTATCTAGATCCCATGGATGAAATAAATCAAGATCCTGAGGGTTCTGCTCTAAGAGATCTGGCTCGGCCAAGCCAGCGCAATCATCTTCTGCAGTGTGTTGGGCAATATGAAAAGCCGCCTCTACCGTTAAACGTAATGAGTCTGGAGAAAAATCGCTGGTACTGGCATTACCTCGGCGCTGACCTAGATAGATGCTTACGCCCACCTGCTTATCAACACTTTGCTCAATGGTTTCTACTTCACCCTTGCGGACCGTTACAGAGAGACCTTGACCCTCGGAGATTTCTGCGGCGGCGTCTGAAGCCCCAACGCGCTTGGCTTCTGCCAAAATAAAGTCAATAATGATCCTAAATTGATCCGGAGAATATGCAAACATTCCTCAATGATAGCTAGAATATGTCCATGAAGCATCAAAACCCTTTTCATCGCAATAGTCCTAATGAGGTAAAGATTGGTTTGGTATCGATTTCTGATCGTGCCAGCCAAGGGGTATATGTCGATGAAGGCATCCCTTCCTTAAAAAATTGGCTTGGCAAGGTGATCACCACTCCAGTCGTGTTCCATGAGCGCCTTATTCCGGATGAGGCCGAGCACATTTCATCCTCATTGATCGAGTTGGTTGATGAGTTGGGGTGTGATTTGGTATTGACTACTGGTGGCACAGGCCCGTCGCGACGAGATGTGACACCGGAAGCCACTCTGGATGTGGGAACTCGTGAAATGCCAGGATTTGGCGAGCAGATGCGGCAAATTAGCCTTCATTTTGTGCCCACCGCCATTCTCTCTCGTCAAGTTGCTGTATTACGAGAGATTGAGAATCATGCTGCATTGATTATGAATCTTCCTGGGCAACCAAAGTCGATTCAGGAGACTTTAGAAGGCTTGAAAGATGCTAATGGCAAAGTGCTTGCCCACGGTATTTTTGCTGCTGTACCCTATTGCATCGATTTAATCGGCGGGCCTTGTATTGAAACGGATGAGGCGATTGTGAAAGCGTTCCGTCCAAAGAAAAAGAAGTAGCGCTTACAGTCTTTCATTATCTCTTCTAAACATTAGTTTTGAGAGGGAATAAAGAATCGCTCGCGATAGTATTTGAGCTCTTCAATCGATTCCATAATATCGGCTAAGGCAGTATGGGCTTGTTGCTTATTAAATCCCTTCACAAGCTCCGGTTGCCAGCGTTTACATAGCTCCTTCACAGTCGATACATCGACATTCCGGTAATGAAAATAACTCTCTAGCTTTGGCATATAGCGAGCCATAAACCGCCGGTCTTGGCAGATCGAGTTACCGCACATCGGCGCAGTATTGGCTTTGACGTATTGCTTTAGAAAAGCGATACATTGCTCTTCCACCGCCCCCTCATCTAAATCAGATGCTCTAACCTTATCCACTAAGCCCGATTTGGTGTGAGTTCCAGTATTCCAAGCGTCCATGCTGCCAAGAACCTCATTAGCTTGATGGACCACCCATACCGGGGCGGTAGCAATGATATTTAGGTGGGCATCGGTCACAATCATGGCGATCTCTAATATACGGTCAGAATCAGGCTTTAATCCCGACATCTCCATATCTACCCAAATCATGGGTTCTGCGCTATTACCAGACCCCTTATTTTCCGTACTCATCTTTATAATGACTCCATGACCTTTACATATCTATTTATTCTGGCTTTAGTCCTTAGCGTTGGTTTACGCCATTGGCTCGCAATGCGCCAAATTCGCCATGTCGCCAACCATCGCGCTAGTGTACCTAATGAATTCGCTCATACGATCAGTTTAGTGGATCATCAAAAGGCAGCTGACTATACGATTACTAAATTACGTCTTGGCCTGATTGAAAACTTCTTTACTGCTTTTGTATTAATTGCATTCACTCTATTGGGCGGACTAGAGCTTCTCAATAAAATGCTACTCGATCTTTTGGGTCCAGGCACTTTGCAACAGATGGCTTTGTTGATATCTATATTTTTAATCTCGGGCATTTTGGATTTACCTTTTACCTGGAAAAAACAATTTGGTATTGAGGCTGCCTATGGCTTTAACCGAATGACCCCTGCTCTCTTTTGGCTGGACATGATCAAAGGTGTCGCATTAGCCTCGGCCCTTGGGCTTCCTCTTCTCTGGTTGGTCTTGGAGTTGATGTCTAGTAGTGGGCCCTACTGGTGGCTATGGACCTGGATTGTCTGGACCGCTTTTAATGCCCTACTTCTTTGGCTCTTTCCTACCTTTATTGCACCCCTGTTTAACAAGTTCAAAGCCTTGGAAGATGGCCCCCTGAAAGCACAAATCGAGCGTCTATTAGAACGTTGTGATTTTGCTAGTCAAGGTTTATATGTGATGGATGGTAGCAAACGAAGTGCGCATGGCAATGCTTATTTCACAGGCATTGGTAAGGCAAAGCGGATTGTGTTCTTTGACACTTTGATTGAGAAGCTTGAGCCCCTAGAAGTAGAGGCTGTTCTTGCCCATGAGCTTGGTCACTTTAAACGTCAACATATTCGTAAGCGTTTACTAGTCTCATTTGCCCTGAGCTTTGTCATGCTGGCTATTTTGGGCTGGGTGAGCTCACAGCCGTGGTTCTATCTCGGTCTTGGTGTCAGCCCCGATCTCAATGGCTATAACGGCGGTCTAGCCTTGGCTTTGTTTATGTTGGTTGCCCCTGTATTTAGTTTCTTCTTTACTCCATTAGGAAGCCTGGCGTCTCGCAAACATGAATACGAAGCTGATCACTTTGCTGCCCAAAAATCTTCGGCGAGCGCATTAATTTCTGCTCTAGTAAAACTCTATCAAGATAATGCCTCGACCCTAACCCCTGATCCGCTCTATACCGCGTTCTATAGCTCCCATCCTCCTGCGCCCCTGCGGATTGCGCATTTACAACGATTTGCATGAGCGGTGTTTGCTGATGGGCCAATTTCGTGCCCTGCTAAGCGCCTCCTACGGGAGACATTACTTAGCGCAAACTATTCAGGCGGATGGCTCCCATGCTGGGCCCTTAATACAAGTTAGCACACCGGCTAAGCGCCACGTCGGCGCTGTCGGTGATATCTTGATTCTGGAGGAGACAGGTCCAAATCAGGCACGAATTATCGAAATCGAGAAGCGCAAGAACTTACTTTATCGATCAGACGCATTTAAGAGTAAATCGATTGCAGCGAATGTTGACCAGATTCTGGTGGTGCTTGCAACTGCTCCGGCTTTCTCGCCCGATCTCCTAGGACGCGCTGTAGTTGCTGCTGAGCTAGATCAAATTGAACTGCGCATCATCCTGAATAAATGCGATCTGCAGGATCAATTAACGATTGCGCGACGAGGTCTTGTTCCATATCAAAACATGGGCTATCCAGTCCACGAGGTCTCGGCTAAATTTGATCCCCAATCACTTGAGGGTCTCCAACCTTTCTTGAAAGGAAAGGTATCGGTATTGGTTGGGCAATCTGGCATGGGTAAGTCGACTTTACTGAATAGTTGGGCACCAAATGCGGCCGCTCTCACACAAGAATATTCCTTAAAACTGGATAGCGGTAAGCACACCACCACAGCATGCCGTTACTTTGATTTACCCGAGTGGTCTCGCAATCAAGCGCATTTAGGGGGGATGATTGACTCACCCGGTTTTCAAGAATTTGGTCTTGCCCATCTCTCTGAAAGCCAACTACAGCATGCCTTTAGAGAGTTCAAGCCTTTGCTGGGTAAATGTCGCTTCCATAACTGTAAGCATGATAGCGAGCCTGGATGCGTGATCCAGGAGGCTGTTCTTGCGGGTGAGATTGCTGCAGAACGTCTAGCGCTTTTTAAACAGTTGCTATCGGACTCTAAAACCGCAGATATTCAACTGCAGGGTTTTAGCCAAGCCAAAGAGCGATGGTCAACATCGCCAAAACCACCATACAAACGATAAGGGCTCGCCACACCAAGCCGATAGCTGATCTCATGGAGTGTTCGCTAGGCTCTTTCCCAATCTCATAGACGGGCGGCTCACCGGTCTCAGCTCTAGATAGGGCCTCATCACTGGTCGGCTCTCGTAGTGGTTCACCCAGACGGACACCCAAGGCACCACTACCAGATGCCAGTAATACTGCACTTAAAGGGTCCGACCACTTGCTTGTTAAATTACGCCACGCATAAACCGAGTCCTCAAAATTACCAACGATGGCAAAACTCATGGCACTCAAGCGAACAGGCAACCAATCTAAGATATAAAAAAAGTGTTTTGCTGCTTCGGATAAATTAAACCCATATTGCTCCCAACGCAAAGAGGCCTTATCCGCCAAGCGATATAGAACAACGCCCGCAGGGCCAATTGGCACTAAGAACCAGAAAAAGACCCCAAAAACATGGCGATGGGCGCCAATAATTGCCCTCTCGAGCGCTACCGCAATAATCTCAGTCTTTGATAAATGGGTAACATCAATATCATCCCCCAACCAGCTTTGGAGAGCAGCACGGGCTGCCGGCACATCATGGTTTTGAATGGCTTCATGGACCTCTGTAAAGGAATGACTAAATTGTCTAAACCCAAAAAAGAGATAAACGATGATGATGTTCCAGACGAAGGCTAATAAGGGATGAGCCACAAACGCTACGACATAAATAGCAAACACAAAAATAGTAGGCAAGCCAAAGCCCACTAAACAAGCTAACCGAGCACCCACTGGTGTTGCCCCATCTGCAGACTTGCCACCAAACTCTTTGGCAACCCAATCAAGCCATGCAAGGCTCGCCCTCCGGATCCAATGGGATGAGGTAACTGGCCGATATTGTTCGGCAATTAGAGCGAAGAGGATAGAAAAAAAGGTCATGCTTTTAATAGATGATATAGATTTCGTAACATTCCAGCGGTGGCGCCCCAAATGAACCGCTCCGCATAGGGCATTGCATAAAAGCGGCGTGAGCCCTCTGTACTTTGCCATACCCGGATCTCATGATTAGCAGGATCCATTAAGAAACGTAAAGGGACCTCAAATACATCTGCGACTTCAAAGGGATCTGGCCGATATTGCGAAACGGGTTTCACCAAAGCAACCACTGGGGTAACCTGATAGCCCGAAACCGTAAGATATTCTGGTAAAGAGCCAATCACCTCGACATTCTGACTGGGAAGCCCAATTTCTTCCTCGCTTTCCCGAATTGCAGTTGCAACAATAGAAGCATCCCCCTCATCCATTCGTCCCCCAGGAAAACTAATCTGACCCGCGTGATCATGCAAATGATCGGTACGTTGGGTTAATAAAACATGCAGTCCATTTGACTGCATTACCAGGGGCATTAGAACCGCCGCCTTCGTTATCGCGCCCTGCTCTTGCTTGCGGGCGATGATATTGCTTGCCAATACATGGCGGTTTTCATCGGTAATCTCAGGGGTCCATGTGGGTGAAGTCTCAAACTGAGCACGCAGCCCATCCTCACAAAATAAAGCTTCGGGTACTAGCTTTTGGCCAATGCAACGACGATCAATCGGCACTAAGCGGGGATCGAATCCGGGAGGTGCAGCCAAGCTTTTTTTGAGGGAGTCCAGAGTATTCGACATGGATCCATTTTAGGTGATTTAAGAAAACAAAAAGGCGACCGAGGTCGCCTTGATGCACATAAGAGTGAGATTACTCTGCGGCTGTCTCGGCAACTGTTTCTTTAACACGCGCCTTGAGCTTCTCTTTAATACGAGCAGACTTACCAGAGCGGTCGCGCAAGTAATACAACTTCGCACGACGTACATCACCACGACGCTTCACTTCGATGCTAGCGATTAATGGTGAATAAGTTTGAAAAGTACGCTCCACACCTTCGCCAGATGAAATCTTGCGAACGATGAAACTAGAATTCAGGCCACGGTTACGCTTGGCAATCACAACGCCCTCAAAAGCCTGAGCACGTTTACGACTACCTTCAACCACGTTTACACTGACTACAACGGTATCGCCGGGTGCAAAACTTGGAATCGTTTTGTTGGCGGTTAGACGAACAATTTCTTCTTGCTCGATTTTTTGGATCAAGTTCATTACAACTCCTTAGGCATCATGTTGGCGTTAATCCCGTGATCAATCAGCGGGCCCAATAGAGGATGCAGTTAAAACAACTAAGCCAAACCAATATTTTTATTACTCTGAGAGTTTCTTTAAAAACAGCTCATCGTCTTGGTTTAGCAACCCATTTGCGCGCGCAGCCTCAATGAGGTCTGGACGACGCTTTAACGTCAGCTCTAAAGACCTTTGCCGACGCCAATCCATTATTTTAGCGTGATGTCCGCCTAAAAGCACGTCTGGAACGCATAAATTTTCATAAATTTCAGGCCGGGTATAGTGCGGATGGTCTAAAAGGCCATTAACAAAACTATCTTGTAAGGCTGAATTCTCGTCCCCCAACACCCCTGGAATCAAGCGAATCATGGCATCCATAACCGCCATGGCAGGGATTTCACCTCCGGAAAGTACAAAATCGCCGATGGAAAGCTCAAAATCCACATTTCGGTCAATAAAACGCTGGTCTACTGCCTCATATCGTCCACAAATTAGCGTTAAGTTACTGTATTTAAGCATATCTGTTGCTAACTTCTGCGAAAATGTCTTTCCTTGAGGGCTTAAAAGACAAACTGGACCGGACTCTATCCCAGATTGTTGATGGGATTTCTGAATCGCCGCCAAGGTCTCCTCGAGTGGCTTAATGAGCATGACCATACCAGGCCCTCCCCCATAAGCACGATCATCGACTGTTTTACGAGGATCCTCACAAAAATCTCTTATATTCCATGTGCTTACAGTTGTAAGTCCGTGCTCACATGCTCGCCCAGTTACCCCACTTTTTGTCAAAGCGGTGAACATTTCAGGAAAAAGAGTGACAACATCAAAATGCATACGGGCCTTCAAATTACTTATTTGCTCCAATTGGCTTGCCAGGCAACCACTATGGTTCCAACGCCCCCGGCATCGCTAGCCTGAAGATCTACTGACTTTACAAGATCGGGCACAAAGGGGATCAGTTCCTTCCCCACGGTCATGACTGGATGGGCGCCATATTCAGCGATCTCATCAACGAAACCAAGTTCAGCGCCCTCCTCATTCAGCACCCTGCAACCAATCAGATCAATCCAGTAATAGGTACCTTGCTCCGTCTTGGGGAAGCTAGTTCTAGGAAGCTTTAAGGACGAGCCCTTTAATAACAAAGCAGCATCACGATCGGTAACGCCCTCAAGAGCCATGACCACAAAACCGCTGTGTAATTTTGCCTGGTTGACTGTGTAGGTAGCATCGATTGAAGCCCCTCGAGCGCCATCCCGTTGCAAACAGATTTGCTTACATTTGAGAAGGGCTACAGGGTCAGGAGAGTAGGGGCGCACCTTAATGTGCCCCTTGAGGCCTTGGGCATCAAATACCTGCCCAAGCTCTATCAGGTCAGAAGGAGGCTGATGAATCACAACACCTCCATGAAAGCTCGTAGGCCTATGAATTAGGCTGCAGGATGGTCCTTGATTAAACGCTTAACGGTTGGGGAGATCTGAGCTCCAACGCCAGTCCAATAAGTTAAACGGTCCTGAGCAAGGCGCATTGCTTGCTCTTTCTCAGCTGCTTTTGGATTGAAATAACCTAAACGCTCAATGTAATTAGAGTCGCGACGATTACGTTTATCGGTAGCAACAATGCTGTAAAAAGGGCGCTTTTTTGAACCGCCGCGTGCGAGTCGAATGACGACCATATTTATTCCTTAAAATCCTAGTAATACGGGTTAATTAACTGGTTAAATACACCGACTGTCTGCAAAGGCAATGCAATAAGGTGTAGAGACCGCAGAAAACCTCATATTCTAGACGAAAACCCTTATAAACTCTACTAACCTACCAAACTATTATTAAAGATAAGTATAAAAGTACATATAAATCAATAACTTATAAAAAAATATGCTTAAGCTTCCAACTCTTTTTGGTAAACGAATCCAACGATCCATCCTATTGGTCTCGGGAGTCTGCGTTTTGGGGGCTTGCGCCAATATAACCCCCCCGTGCGCCGCTAAAAATACTCCCCCGGCTGCCGAACTCAAAGGAACGCACTGGGAACTGTCTCGCTGGAATCTACCGCCCAATGCGATGGGTGAGGTTCGTCTTCGTTCATTACCAAATGATCAGGGTCAAAAAATCCAACTACAGTTCAGCGGCAATCGAATGAGCGGGTATAGCGCCTGCAATCGCTTTACGGCGCAGATCGTAGAAGATACTCGGGGATTTCAGATTAATCAAATTGCTACAACGCGCATGGCTTGCTCTACAGCACGAGAAGAAATCGAACGCGATTTCTTGTACCTCTTAAATGATTACAGAACGATTGCGCGCGATGGCGATCGCTTACTGATTATTGGGCCCAATCGTGAGGTCTTAAGCTTTTCTCAAATCAATCTTTCCTCCAAATGACGCAATCATTTCGATCTAAATTAAGGTTCTGCGCTCTGGGATTATTTTTGCCGGGGACTGGATTCAATTGCTTTTATCTCCAAGGCATGAAAAGCTTTTGGGCTTGGATGCAATTGCTTTCCTTGCTGGGTGGCGCCATGGGCTATTGGCTTCTACAACAAAATACTAGCTCATCAGGCGCCGCTTGGTTCTTACTGATCCTAGGGTTTATTGCTATCGAGGCAAGTTGGTTAACAACCATTGCATTTGGCTTACGCCCTGATGAAAAATGGGATGCGCAGTTTAATACTGAAGCTAAGGATAATCAAAAGACAGAGTCTGGATGGCCAGTGGTTATTTCCGTGATCCTGTCGTTAATCCTTGGGGCGGGTGTAATGATGATCTTCTTAGCAATTGGCTTTGAGCAGTTCTTCATGTATCAGATTGAAGAAGCCAGAAAAATTAGTCAGTAATTTTTACTAAATCGCAGCTGTTAACTCGGGTACCAAAGTAAATAAATCCCCCACTAAGCCATAATCGGCTACACCAAAGATCGGTGCGTCAGGATCTTTATTGATCGCCACAATTATTTTTGAGTCCTTCATTCCAGCCAAGTGCTGGATTGCTCCTGAGATACCAACCGCAATATATAGCTGTGGCGCAACGATTTTTCCAGTTTGACCAACCTGATAATCATTCGGCACATAACCTGCGTCTACGGCAGCGCGGGAGGCTCCGAGAGCAGCGCCCAATTTATCAGCCAAAGGCTCAATTAATTCCTTATATTTCTCGGCAGAACCTAAGCCGCGCCCACCAGACACAATGATTTTGGCAGCGGATAACTCAGGTCGATCCGACTTTGTCAGTTCTCGCCCAATAAATTGAGATGCTTCATATGGATCTACAGGTTTAATCGACTCAATCACAGCCGAGCCACCCTCCGGGGCAGCCTCAAAATTTGTTGTGCGTACCGTGATTACTTTTTTAGCGTCACTCGATTGCACTGTTGCAATCGCATTACCTGCATAAATGGGGCGCTCAAATGTATCGCCTGAGACCACCCTCGTAATATCTGAAAGCTGAGCAATATCTAATTTGGCAGCAACACGAGGCATCACACTTTTTCCGTGAGCAGTGGCGGGTGCCAAGAAATAATCATAATCCGAGGCCAGAGCAATCATTTGTTCGGCAACAGACTCTGGTAGTTGATCTATAAACTGTGTTGCATCGGCATGCAAAACTTTACGGATACCAGCAATACCTGCTGCAGCTTGAGCAATAGCCCCAGCATTGCTGCCGATTAACAACAGATCAACCTCAGGGCTGCAAAGCTTTGCCGCACTCACAGCATGATGGGTAGCCGCTTTTAAAGAATGATGGTCATGTTCGACCAGAACTAAAGCAGCCATTTATAGAACCTTTGCTTCGTTTTTTAATTTATCGATCAGGCTAGCCACATCTGGTACTTTGATGCCTGCGGTGCGCTTTGGGGGCTCTTCCACCCGAATCGTTTTCAAACGAGGCGCAATATCAACCCCCAAATCCTCTGGCTTAAGAACATCTAGCTGCTTTTTCTTGGCCTTCATGATGTTTGGCAGAGTTACATACCGAGGTTCATTTAAGCGTAAATCTGTTGTAATTACTGCTGGTAAGGAAATTGATACTGTTTCAAGACCTCCATCCACCTCGCGAGTTACCTGAGCCTTGCCATCTGCAATGCTTACTTTTGAGGCAAAAGTTGCTTGGGGAAGGTTCAGTAAAGCCGCAAGCATTTGACCCGTCTGATTACTATCATCATCAATCGCTTGTTTTCCTAAAATAATCAGTTGCACTTGCTCTTTTTGGTAAATCGCTTGCAGTAATTTTGCAACTGCTAACGGCTGGAGCTCGGTATCAGTTTCTAACAAAATAGCGCGGTCAGCGCCAATCGCGAGAGCGGTACGCAAGGTCTCTTGACACTGTTGAGGGCCGGCCGAGAAAACAATAACCTCACTGACGATGCCTGCCTCTTTAAGTCGAACCGCCTCTTCAACGGCGATCTCATCAAACGGGTTCATGCTCATCTTTACATTCGCAATATCAACCCCAGATTGATCTGACTTCACACGCACTTTGACGTTGTAATCAACAACTCGCTTAACGGCTACCAAGACCTTCATTTGCTACCTTTATCAACCAAATAAGTTCTTATTTTATCGCTATTTAGAGCTCAGCCAAGGTCTTCAAATGAGCAGCAACACTCCTACCCAATGCGGATAGGTTATAGCCACCCTCGAGGCAGCTAACAATTTTTCCATCGCAAGACTGATTGGCAACATTCATAAGCTGCTGTGTAATCCACACATAATCATCCTCTACTAAGCCCATTTGCCCCAAATCATCCTCTCGGTGGGCATCAAAGCCTGCGGAGATCATGATCAATTGAGGCTTGAACTCTTGCAGGCGCGGAATCCATATCTTACTAATCATCTCTCGAACAAGCTTTCCGCTTGTACTGGCTGGCAAGGGGATGTTCACCATATTATCCCCACCCTCCAAACCACTGTAGGGATAGAACGGGTGCTGAAAGAAGCTACACATGAGCACATGGGGATCGTCGATAAATGCTGCTTCGGTACCGTTGCCATGATGTACATCAAAATCAATCACGGCAACTCGATCTAGGTCATACTGCTCAATCGCGTATCGAGTTGCAATGGCAATGGTATTAAAAACACAAAAGCCCATTGAACGATGGGGCTCTGCATGATGCCCTGGGGGGCGAACTGCACAAAAGGCGTTATTAACCTCGCCCTTCATCACTGCGTCTACCGCTGCAATAGCAGCTCCAGCAGCACGCAAAGAGACATTCCAGGTTGAGCTGTTCATGATCGTATCACCATCGATCATGGCGTAGCCACTCGTTGGAGCCTTACTTTTTATGAATGCCAAGTGATCCTCGCTATGCACACGGGTAATATCAGCCTCAGTTGCCAGAGGTGGGTCAATTCGTTTTAAATGGCCATCTAAGCGACTCTGAATTAATTGATCTTCAATAGCTTGGATACGCTCGGGGCACTCGGGATGATGGCGCCCCATCTCGTGTTTCATAAAATCGGGATGACTGATATAGGCTGTCGTCATTTACTTGTCTCTCTTATATTTTGTATACAAATTACTACTTTGCTCACTAAACTAGCATCTCTATCAAAACTACTTCTATCTTAGCGCCAACTTGAGAACACTATCCTACCTATCGATTTTAGGGCTGAGCCTTATTTTGGGGGCCTGCGCCACCCCCATCCCCACTCCAATTACCCAAGAAGGTTCGGCCTCTACCAAATTAGAAGAGGTATCAGAACCTCCTATTGATCCAAAAACAGAGGCAAACTACCAAGAGCAGTTACGGGCATTAATCGCCGAGGTCTCCAAAAGTCACTCAATTCCTCTAGAAAGCCTTGAACTGGGCTTTCGGGATAGCAAAAACTTAAGCCAGATTAAGAAACTCGTTGCCCCTCCTCCGGTCACTTTTCAGAAGAATTGGCGGGTTTATCGCAGTCGTTTTGTGGAACCCGTTCGGATTAAGGCAGGCCTCACCTTTATTGAACAAAACCGTTCAGCCTTAGTGGCAGCAGAGCAAGAAAGTGGGGTGCCCTATCAGGTCATTGCAGCCATTATTGGTGTTGAAACAATCTATGGCCGCCAAATGGGTAACTTTAGAGTGAAAGATGTCCTAACGAGCCTTTCCTTTGACTACCCAGAGGCTCCAAACCGACCTGCTCGTCAGGCCTTATTTAGGGATCAATTAAAAGATTTGATTGCCCTATGTTGGCGAGATGCGAATCGCAAACAAGAAGGCTTTAACCGCTGTCTTAATCAAAGTAGCTCCTACGCCGGTGCCATTGGCCTTCCACAATTTATGCCGGGCAGTATCTTGCAATTTGCTAAGGATGGCGATAACAACGGAATTATTGATTTGCGTAAAAGTAATAGAGATGCAATCTTTAGCGTAGCCAACTTTCTTAAAGTACATGGTTGGCAGGCTGGTATGCCAATCTACTTTCCTACCATAATCAATGAGCAGACGCGGCCCAAGATTATGGAGCTGGCGGATGGTCAACCCATTGCTAAATTAACGGTCAACCAGTTAATAGAGTTAGGCATCCTAGACCCTAAGCAAGGCGATCTTCTTCAAGGTGGGGTTGAATCCAACAGTAAGGCTCTTATTGTTGATCTTCCATCCCCTAGTAACGGACTGGATCCTGAAGTGGAATATGTCGTGGGTCTTGCCAACTTCTTGAGTATCGTCAACTACAACCGTAGTTATTTTTATGCACAGAGTGTTGCGGAGTTTGCAGAGTCGCTTGGCTATAGTAATAAAAGCGTCTTCCCCGTTCAGGAGCAAGGCACTCAAAAGCCAGCAAAGGAGCAGCAAAAGCCTAAGAAACAGGAAAAGAAAGTGAAAAAGCTTAAGAAGACTGAGAATCCTGCAAACTGAATTTATGCAGGAAATACGCCTGTCGATAAATAACGATCACCGCGATCACACACAATAAAGACAATCGTTGCATTCTCAACTGTTCGTGCGACACGCAATGCAATTACCAATGCGCCGGCTGCTGAGATTCCACAGAAAATCCCTTCCTCTTTAGCCATACGACGTGCCATCTCTTCAGCTTCAGCCTGGGTCACGTACTCAATACGATCTACCCGCTCCCCTTGATAGATTTTAGGAAGATATGCTGGAGCCCATTTACGAATCCCCGGAATTTGGGAACCATCCTCCGGCTGCCCACCAATAATTTGTATCTCGGGATTCATTGACTTTAGGTAAGTGGAGACCCCAGTAATGGTTCCCGTCGTTCCCATCGCCGACACAAAATGAGTGATTTGCCCATGTGTATCACGCCAGATCTCGGGGCCGGTGGTTTCAATATGAGCGCGGGGATTATCTGTATTAGCAAATTGATCCAGAAGTTTGCCGCGCCCTTCTTTTTGTAATTGCTCGGCATAATCACGGGCTAACTCCATGCCTCCAGAACTAGAGGTCAAAATTAACTCGGCCCCATAAGCCGCCATACTCTGCCTACGCTCTAGACTTTGATTCTCAGGCATGACCAAAATAATTTTGTAACCTAACATTGCGCCAACCATGGCGATTGCAATCCCTGTATTACCACTGGTGGCCTCAATTAAGGTATCACCAGGCTTAATGTCACCGCGCTCTTGTGCATGCAAGATCATTGAAAGTGCGGGGCGGTCTTTCACCGACCCCGCAGGATTATTACCTTCTAATTTGCCCAGAATGATATTGCCACGGCGCTCATTCTCCATTCCTGGAATACGCTGTAAGCGAACCAAGGGAGTATTCCCAATGGTTTGAGAAATGGTTGGATATGGGGAATGAGCAGGGTTTGGTTGGGTCATAAACCCATTTTAGCCACAAGCAAATAAATCGGTAAATTTACTCAAAACCGTTTACGCGCACTCGGCTTCTCGGTCTCAGTCTGAGGCGCTTTAGCTTGGCTCTTGGAACTTCTCCGGTTTGATCGTGACTCTGTACGCACATTACTTTTGGTCTCACGATACCCGCTCTGTCCCTCAATCTTTAAACCATTCTCCATCAGCTTACCAACCGATCGCTCACCAATGCCGCGCACCCGTGAATGCAAATCATAGGAATCGTAAAAGGCGCCACCCTTCTCACGCTCCGCAATTATTGCTTTAGCCTTTGATGGCCCTAAACCACGAATACTTTCGAGCTCCGACTGGCTAGCAGTGTTCACATTAATAGGACTTGAATGCGCATAGTTCATACAAAGTGGCGCAGTAAGCGCTAACGCAATCATCCAAATAGCTGATTTTTTGGATAAGCTATTTTTAGATGTATTGATAAGTGCTGATAAACCCATATTTTCTCCTTGAGTGTTAACGAAATTCCCATGACAAAAAGACATGGTCTTCCTCAACGCTAGGAAATGGATTGTGTTGACTAAAAAAAGGGTTTAGAGAGGATTGGCCAGAAAATCAGAATTCGCTGACAGCCAAGCGATGTATCGGCTGACACCCTCCTCAACATTTAGGAAGTCTGCTGAATAACCCGCAGTCCGCAATTGAGTAAGGTCGGCCTGGGTAAAACATTGATACTTACCGCGTAAGTCATCCGGGAATGGAATGTACTGAATCAGACCCGCTTTTACTAACTCTGTTAAAGGTAATGCATTCTCACCTTTTAATTTACGCATTGCATTGACAGTAGCAATGGCTACATCATTAAAGGGTTGCGCTCTTCCCGTTCCTAAATTAAAGATACCGCTCTTCTCAGGATGATCAAGAAAGAACATATTGACCTTTACGACATCCTCAACTGAGACAAAGTCTCGAGCCTGCTGACCTGCTGCATAACCTCCATACTCACCAAAGAGTTTTACAGTTTGATTGGTCTTAAATTGGTGATAGTGATGAAATGCTACGGAAGCCATGCGACCCTTGTGAGATTCACGTGGGCCATAGACATTGAAATACCGAAAACCAACAACTTGGGCGGCTGGCGCTCTCTCAGCAAAACGAGCACGCATATACTGATCAAATAAAAATTTAGAGTAGCCGTAAATATTCAAAGGCTTCTCATGTTGTCGTTGCTCCACAAAAACATCCGATCCGCCATAGGTTGCTGCAGATGAGGCATATAAAAATGGAACTTTTTGTGTAGTGCAAATCTCATATAGATTGACGGAGTACTGATAATTATTATTCATCATAAAAACACCATCCGTTTCCATGGTGTCAGAACAGGCCCCCTCATGAAAGACTGCCTTTACCTTCCCAAACCAGCCCTCATCAAATCCTTCTAAGAAATCGTTTTTGTCGATGTAATCAGCAATATCAAGATCAGCTAAATTGCGATATTTATCAGCAGGACGCAAATCGTCAACAGCGATAATATTTTTTTCGCCACGAGCATTCAGTGCCCGCACAATATTTGCGCCTACAAAACCAGCTGCGCCAGTTACGATATATGTCACTGAAGCTCCTCTGCGGAAACGGTTGCTGTACCCAGCTTACCCACCACTATACCGCCTGCACGATTTGCTAATGCCATCGCACGCTCAAGTGGCCAACCGGCTGCCATAGCTACTGCCAGGGTAGCGATCACGGTATCTCCAGCACCCGAGACATCAAATACCTCACGCGCCTGAGCGCGAACATGTTCCGTACCCTTTTCGGTAAAAAGAGTCATGCCCTCTTCCGAGCGGGTCAATAGCAATGCACTAAGCTCTAGTTTTTGACGCAAGGACTGAGCCCTTTTTGTAAGATCAGCCTCATCACTCCATTGCCCAATCACCTGACGCAACTCACTCCGATTGGGAGTTAAAACTGTAGCGCCTTTGTATTTGCTATAAGCATCACCCTTAGGATCGACTAAAACTAGTTTCTTATTCGCCTTCGCAAGAGCAATCATGGCGGACACTTGCTCTAATGCGCCTTTGCCATAATCAGACAAAATGACGACATCTACTTGGGGCAGCAAACTCTCAAAACGTTTTAGTTTCTCATCCAAGGAGTTTTGACTGGGCGTCTCTTCAAAGTCGAGACGAATGAGCTGCTGCTGTCTAGCAATTACTCGCAGCTTAACTGTAGTAGGTACCTTACTATCAGCTTGTAATTGACTTTGGACACCACTTTCTTGGAGTAACTGCTCAACCCGCTTACCAGCCTCATCTTGACCAATAACACCGAGGATCGTGGTTTTCGCACCCAAGGCAGAGGCATTGCGAGCCACGTTGGCAGCACCGCCTAAACGTTCATCAATTTTTGCGACCTGAACCACTGGCACCGGGGCTTCGGGTGAGATGCGTCCAGTATCTCCAAACCAATAACGATCTAGCATGACATCACCCACCACTAGCAAGCGCGCCTTACTAAATTGATTGCGATCGGCTTTTTCTATAGTCAATTTGAGCTCTTTACCTATTAAACACTCTAATTATGCCGACCAATACCTTGATACTCAAAACCGAGCTCTTTCATAGTTTGGGGCTCATATAAATTACGTCCATCAAAAATGATGGGGGCATTCATCTTCTGTTTTAGTATCTCAAAATCAGGGCTTCTAAACGCTTTCCACTCGGTCACAATAATCAGAGCGCTAGCTTGGTCCAGAGCATCTTCTGGAGCCTTTACCATCTTTACTTGATCCAAAAACTTAGGGTGCGACTTAAAGTCAAGCTCCAGACAGCGCTGCGCCTCTGGCATGGCTACAGGATCGTGCGCCAAAATATTAGCGCCTCGCTTGACCAATTCGGAAATAATTAGGCGACTGGGTGCCTCACGCATATCATCGGTATTCGGTTTAAATGCCAAACCCCAAAGAGCAAATTGGTGGCCCTTTAGGTTCTCCCCGAATCGCTTAACGATCTTCTCAATCAGGATCGTTTTTTGAGCTTGATTCACAGACTCAACAGCTTCCAGAATCTTTAGATCACGTCCATATTGGTGTGCAGTTTGAGAAAGTGCCGAAACATCCTTCGGAAAACAAGAGCCGCCATATCCTGTACCAGCATATAAAAAACCATAACCAATGCGAGAGTCTGAACCAATCCCTTGGCGAACTGCCTCAATATCAGCGCCAACTTCATCTGCCAAATTGGCTAACTCATTCATAAATGAAATTCGGGTAGCTAGCATGGCATTGGCTGCATACTTTGTTAACTCTGCACTTTTTACATCCATGTAATAAGTACGCTCATGATGACGATTGAAGGGCGCATAGAGCTTGCGCATCATTTCCTTGGCCCGTAATCCCGCTGGATCTGCATTGGTGCCAATCACGATACGATCAGGGCGCATAAAGTCTTCTACAGCAGCGCCCTCTTTTAAAAACTCAGGGTTTGAAACCACTGAACACAAAGCAGGATCAAGATTTCGTTTCTTAAGCTCTTCTTGTATAGCAGTGGTTACCTTTTCTGCAGTACCAACCGGCACAGTAGATTTATCCACAATAACCTTTGGGCTAGTCATGTGCTTACCAATATTACGAGCGGCAGCGATCACATACTGCAAATCAGCAGAACCATCTTCATCGGGGGGTGTGCCTACCGCAATAAATTGGATATCGCCATGCGCCACTGCGGCTGCTATGTCGGTAGAAAACTGAATACGTCCCGCAGCTCGATTACGGGCGATCATTTCTTGTAAACCAGGCTCATAAATGGGGACGCCGCCAGAGTTCAAGATATCAATCTTATTTTGATCAATATCTAAACAAAAAATCGTATTACCAAGCTCTGCTAAGCAAGCTCCAGTAACAAGCCCCACATATCCACTTCCAACAATCGTTACCTTCAATTAAGCTCCTTAAAACCCTCGTGAATTTATTCCTTAACTACCGCTTATTATTCCTAACAATTTTGAATCATTTCTTACATAGACGGGCCACTTGGTACAGCGCCTTCACTCCGCCTTGGAGAATACGCTTCCCAATGATTGCAGCCTGGGCACTGCCAATAAAAACGTCGAGCTCTAAAGCCACAATTGCCGCAGGTATAACGCGCTAGGGCTGTCGTGCGCTGTTTGAGTAAACCCAAGGTGGATTTCAAATCAGCGACTCGGCTTTCGGGCCCAGAGACCTCGGCAAGTACTAAGCGCGTCTCTGCTAATTTTGAGAGTGCGCTCAAGGTAGGTGAATGTTGCATCACCTCTACTAGCATTTTCTCAGCGGCTTGTGCGCCACGTATTTGCATAACATGCCTATGCGCAATATCTAACAACTCTCCAATCGCTTGGGTCTTTAATAGAGCCAATAATTGGTCTAAGCCTGTATCGGCCTGACTCACTGCAGAATGTGCAGCCATCCAGCGATCAGCCACTAAATGCATAAAAGCAGGACTCTCTTTGGCAACAACCCCCCAAACCTCGATAGCCTGTAATGGACGCTCCATTGCCAGAAAGTAATCGCCTTGCAAAATAAGAGCGCGGGCTTGATTCGGGATCGCTTGTAAGGCATGGTTAATACTTGTTTCAGCCTCTGCCATGTCTTTACGTCTTAAGGCTTCCTGTGCGATCTCACAGTAAAACTGGGCAATCTCTAGTTGATGGCTTTTGTCTTGCAAACCTTGGAGTTCTGTAGCCGCAATGATTGCTTTTTTCCAATCCTTCTCAACCTGATACATCTCCAACAAACTCTCTTTTGCTGGAATGGCATATTTACCCTGCCCCACCTGATTTAAAGACGCCTCTGCGCGATCCAATAGACCTGCACGTAAGAAGTCTCGGCCTAACTCATAGGCCGCATGATCCCGATCGCGCGGCTTAATATCATCACGATTTGCTAAATGTTGATGTACCCGAATTGCACGTTCGGTCTCGCCACGGCGGCGAAACAAATTGCCTAGCGAGAAGTGCAAATCGACTGTCTCTGGATCAAGTTGTGCGACCTTGACCAAGGTTTCAATGGCCTGATCCGGCTGCTCATTGAGCAAAAGGTTTAAACCTTTAAAGGTGGAACGCTGCTGCTTTAAGCGCTCGCGCTCATCTTGACGCGCCTCTAAACGCAAATCCCAGCGCGAAGCAATCCAACCCAAACCAAAAAAGATAGGTATTAGGAGTAACCAACCGGTTTCTATTTGAATCATGTTCAGTGGCTTTTAGAAAAGAACTTATTTTTAGATCTGTAGCAGACCTGCCACCGCGGGACTAGGCACCCGAACTCCCTTTGTCTGTAACTAATTTTTGATTAAGTGGTTTGTAATCCACTCGCTCACGTAGCTCTTTACCTGGCTTAAAATGAGGTACCCGCTTTTCAGGTATTAATACTTTCTCACCGGACTTGGGATTGCGCCCCGTACGAGCAGGACGATGGTGCAGAACAAAACTACCAACGCCACGTAACTCAATACGCTTACCTTCAGCCAATGCTTGGGTCATGGTGTCGAGTAATGTTTTGACGGCCAACTCAACGTCACGAGGCAAGAGTTGCGGAAACTGCTCCGCTAAACTCTCGACCAACTCGGAACGGGTAATGGCTTGATGCTCTTGATCTGACATAGTCTAATCAGTCCGCCACTCTAAGAGTGGCGGAATCACCTTAGCTTTGGTTATCCATTTTCGCTTTTAACAAGGCACCTAAATTCGTTGTACCAGAGCCAGCATCACTCTGTAACTTATTCATCGTATCTTGTTGATCAGCGCTATCTTTTGCCTTAATCGACAAATTAATAGCGCGTGACTTGCGATCAATATTGATAATCATGGCAGACACAGTATCACCCTCTTTTAGGGCATTACGCGCATCTTCCACACGATCCGTTGAGATCTCAGAAGCGCGGAGATAACCTTCTACCTCATCCGCCAAATGAATCACTGCACCCTTCGCATCCACACTCTTCACAGTACCAGAGACTAGGCTACCCTTGTCGCTAGTTGATGTGTAATTATTGAAGGGGTCGCCTGACATCTGTTTAATGCCAAGAGAAATGCGCTCTTTCTCAACATCAATAGCCAAGACCACTGCCTCGAGCTCATCGCCCTTCTTAAACGCTTTAACAGCCTCTTCGCCTGGCTCGTTCCAAGACAGGTCAGATAAATGAACCAGGCCATCAATACCGCCAGGCAAACCAATGAAGACACCAAAATCAGTAATCGATTTAATGGCGCCCTTAATCTTGTCGCCCTTTTGATGGCTGCGTGAGAACTCTTCCCAAGGATTGGCTTTGCATTGCTTGATACCCAAGCTAATACGACGCTTGTCTTCATCAATATCCAAGACCATCACCTCAACTTCGGTCCCCAAAGAAACGGCTTTACTTGGAGCAACGTTCTTATTGGTCCAGTCCATTTCAGAAACGTGCACCAAACCTTCAATGCCACTTTCGATTTCAACGAATGCGCCGTAATCAGTGAGGTTGGTTACCTTACCAAAGAGACGTGTGTTGGGTGGGTAACGGCGTGCAATACCAACCCATGGGTCATCGCCTAATTGCTTAATACCCAAGGAAACACGATTCTTCTCTTGGTCAAATTTAAGAATCTTGGCGGTCACCTCTTGGCCAACGGTCAACATCTCACTGGGGTGACGCACGCGACGCCATGCCAAATCGGTAATGTGCAAGAGTCCATCGATACCACCAAGGTCTACGAATGCGCCGTAATCGGTAATATTTTTGATGGTGCCTTGAACAACGCTACCCTCTTGGAGGTTAGACATCATCTTGGCGCGCTCTTCGCCTTGGCTAGCTTCTACAACAGCACGACGAGAGAGGACAACGTTATTACGCTTACGATCTAATTTAATGACCTTGAACTCCATGGTCTTACCTTCATAAGGACTGGTGTCCTTAATGGGGCGAGTATCGACCAAAGATCCTGGGAGGAACGCACGGATACCGTTAACCATAACGGTCAGGCCGCCCTTCACTTTGCCAGTAACAGTACCGGTCACGATCTCTGCGCCTTCAAGCGCTTTCTCAAGGTTCATCCATGAGGCCAAACGCTTGGCTTTATCACGAGAAAGGATGGTATCGCCGTAACCATTTTCTAGCGCATCGATTGCGACAGAAACGAAATCACCAGGGTTTACTTCGAGCTCGCCCTGGTCATTTTGGAATTCTTCAACAGGAATAAATGCTTCGGACTTTAGTCCCGCATTCACAACGACAAAATTATGATCAATACGAACGACTTCGGCCGAGATAACCTGGCCGGTTTTCATATTGGATCGGGTTAGGGATTCTTCAAATAATGCTGCAAACGATTCAGACATGAGTTTCACTTTTTGTGCCGTCAAAAAACCGACGGGTTAAATTAATAAAACCTTAGAAGGCGGGTATAAACCGTAGATGCCAACTAAAGCGCCAAAACAACAACTAGTGATGCAATTTTGCATACCAGTTTAAAACCTGCGTAACTGCCTGATCGACCGATAAATCCGAGGTATCCAGCAAATATGCCCCTTCCACACGCTGGAGGGGCGCAGTGCCGCGATTGATATCGCGGGCGTCGCGCTCCTGCAAATCCTGCAAAAGGACATCCATTCTAGCAGAAATTCCCTTAGCGATCAATTGCTTATATCGACGCTCTGCTCTGGCTTGTACGCTAGCTGTCAAATAGACCTTTAAAACCGCATCGGTAAAGATCCGGCTGGCCATATCGCGGCCATCGGCCACCAAGCCGGGGTTTTGTCTAAATTCCCTCTGAAGGGTCAATAAAGCGTCCCTAACCTTGGGGTAAATAGCCAGCTGCGACGCTCTAGTCCCTATTTTTTCCTCCCGAATAAGCTCAGTAACATCCTTACCGTTCAGAAAAATCTTATTGTCCTTAAAAACAACCTGCATACGGGACGCAATAGCCCCCAAACCCGACTCATCGTCTACTGAAATACCAGCCTCTTCACTTGCGAAAGCAACTAGACGATAGAGCGCCCCACTATCTAAGTAATGAAAACTCAGTTGGTCAGCCACACGCATCGCTACGGTTCCTTTACCCGAAGCAGTAGGGCCATCAATGGCAATGACTGGGGGTGGATTACTCGCTGTTCTCATGGAAGTCAATTAATACGTAATACTGGCTAGCTCAGAGAAATAGTGGGGGAAGGTTTTAGCAACGCAATGAGGATCATTAATCTGAATTTGCTTGGGACCAAATGCGCACAATGAAAAGCACATGGCCATACGATGATCATCGTAGGTATCAATTCCATTGACCGGTGACTGCCAATCTTGCTGACCCAAGGGATGAATCTCAATAAAGTCGGGGCCCTCAATAACTTGGGCTCCCAATTTACGCAACTCCTTTGCCATCGCTGCAATGCGGTCGGTTTCTTTAACACGCCAACTCGCAATCTTTTCTAGACGGGTTTTGCCTTTGGCAAAGAGTGCCATCACTGCCAGTGTCATCGCAGCATCCGGTATAGCAGTGCAATCGATGGTGATGCCATTTAACTGGCCATGACGAACGCCACTAGTTTGTAAATAATGGTCGCCGCGCTCAACCACAGCACCCATTTTTTCAATCGCATCTGCAAAGGCAATGTCACCTTGAATGCTGGTCTTACCCACTCCTAAAACACGTACCGGTCCTTGTCCTAAAACTCCGGCTGCCAAGAAATAGGATGCTGATGAGGCATCGCCCTCAACATACAAAGTCTGTGGGCTGGTATAGACAGCACCCGCCTCAGTGGGAGCAATCACAAAGGTATTTCCATCTGGACAGCTCACCTCAACACCAAAACGTGCCATGAGCTTCGTAGTGATATCAATGTATGGTCGAGAAATTAATTCTCCGAGCACCTCAATCCGAACTGCTTTGCGAGCTATTAATGGAAGCGCCATCAATAAGGCTGTTAAGAATTGGCTCGATACATCACCCCTGACCTGAATCGCCTCCGGAATGCTAATCACACTCTGATGAATCAACAACGGCGGATACCCCACTTCCTTTTCGTAATCAATTTGTGCACCCACTTGCCGCAGCCCATCAACCAAATCACCAATTGGGCGCTCATGCATTCGGGGTACGCCCGATAAACGGTAATTGCCCTGTTGCATTACTAATGCTGCAGTTAATGGACGTATTGCGGTCCCAGCATTACCCATGAATAAATCAGCTTCTTTATTTGGAAATAACCCGCCACATCCGTTCACAATACAATCAAGACCATGATCTTCAAGCTTGACACCGAGTTGACGTAAGGCCTTGCGCATCACCTGCGTATCATCGGCATCCAGTAATTGCTTAAGGGTTGTGGTTCCTTTGGCAAGAGCGGCTAGCAATAGAACACGATTTGAAATACTTTTAGAGCCCGGTAAGGTAATCTGACCTTTTGCTCCCTGAAATGGTCCAATCTGAATTGCTGGACTGGCCATTAAGACGCGTCCCACTTTTGTCGTGCCTGACTTGCCTTTTGAAAAACCTTTTCAAGACCAGCTGCGTCTTCTTTAGCAATCATCTCGCGCAAACGTCCAGTCACACTCAAGTATTGGTCGAGTTCTTTGAGGATTGCTTGCTTATTCGCAATACAGATATCGCGCCACATCTCTGGGCTCGATGCAGCAATCCGTGTGAAATCTCTAAACCCCGCGCCCGCATGCCCAAGCTTTTGTTCCGCATCCTCCGAATTAAGCACGCTTGCCATCAAAGCATAGGAGAGGATATGGGGTAAATGAGAGACCGCGGCATAGATCGCATCATGCTGTACAGCTGATATCCGTTTAATATTTGAACCCAGTACTTTCCAAAACTCTTCTACCAGAGCGACATCGGCTGCGCTATTTTCTTGCAACTGACAAATGATTGTTTGTTTTCCTTGAAATAAATCAGCGCGAGCAGCAGCAGCACCGTGCTGCGCTCCTCCCGCGATCGGATGTGCAGGAACAAATTGACAGACTTTTTTACCTAAGACTTCTTTGGCAGCCAAAATTACATCGCTCTTGGTACTGCCTGCATCTGTAATTAAGGTGTTGGATCCCAAATGGGGCTCTAATTGAGTAAAGATTGCTCGCATTTGTGCAACCGGTACGCACAAGACGATCCATTGTGAAGATTGCACAGCTTCGGCTAAATCAGCCACCCGATCAATAGCGCCCATCTTTTTGGCTTGATCTAAATTGGCGCTACTTCGCCCCACACCAATGACTTCGCGCACGACCCCCGCCCCTTTGAGCGCTAATCCTAATGATGCGCCTATTAAGCCGACACCAACAATACTCACAACACCAAACTGATTTGTGCTCATGCCAGCACCTTCTCATCTTTGAGGATTTGAGAAAAGGCTTCCAAGAAGGCCGCGTTCTCTTCTGGTAATCCAATCGAAATCCTGAGCCATTGAGGCAAACCATAATTAGCAACTGGTCTCACGATCACGCCACGCTTAAGTAACTCTTGATTAACTCGTGCGCCGGCCTGATCATCATTGCCTACTTTGACGAGAACAAAATTACCCGCTGATGGAATAAATGCGAGTTTCATCTGCTCAAATGCCTTTGTTAATTGCGCATAGCCAGCTCTATTCAGCTCATAGCCCTTCAATAAGAACGCTTCATCTTGCAATGCCGCAATGGCTGCAGCTTGAGCTAAGCTATTCACATTAAACGGTTGACGAATCCGATTGAGCAAATCAGTGAGAGCAGGTTGAGCAATGCCATAACCAATGCGTAGGCCAGCTAATCCATAAGCCTTTGAAAAACTTCGCGATACCATCAAATTAGGGTGAGCGCGAACCCAAGCAATGGCGTCATAGCGCTGCTCTGGAGATAAGTATTCGTTGTAGGCTTCATCCAAAACGATCACAACATTTTCAGGGACTTGGGTAATAAATGATTGAATAGCATCAGGCTGTAAATAGCTACCGGTTGGATTATTGGGATTCGCAATAAATACCAACTTAACTTGATCGCCTAAAGACCGAATGACCTTTAACATCGCTGGCAGATCATGGCCATAGTTGGCATCCGCAGAAACTTCAATGGCCTTTGCGCCAATAGCCTGAGTGGCTAAGGGATAGACCGCAAAAGCATGTCGAGAGAACACCACTGCATCTCCTGCATCCGCAACAGCTCGAGCGGTAAGCTCAAGGATGTCGTTACTACCATTACCGAGCGTAATCCAATCCTCTGGAACTGCAAGGCGCTTCGATAGAACTTGCTTTAACTCAAAGCCATTGGAGTCTGGGTAGCGCCCTAGATCGCTGGCCGCCTTCATCATCGCCTGTTTAGCCGATTCGGGCATCCCAAGAGGATTTTCATTGGAGGCCAACTTCACAATCTTGCTCTCGTCTAAGCCATATTGACGGGCAACCTCGCTAATGGGCCTGCCACCTACATAAGGAGCAATTGCTTGCACATGGTCTAAGCCAATTTTCTTTGCCATTGAATTCAGTTGTACGTAATAAGGATGGGCCTAGTTTTTAGCTCTCGGGTAAGAGCCAAGCTTTTTATAGAACGCTGCGATTGTTTTTAACTCTTCAATAGCTTTGGCTACTTTTACATCGTCCGCATGGCCTTCAATATCGATATAAAAGTGATACTCCCAAGAGCCCTTGCGAGCTGGTCTTGACTCAAAGCGGGTCATCGAGACGCCATGTTTAGCTAATGGGCCTAGCAAATGATGAACAGCGCCAGGTTGATTTGAGACCGACAACACCAAAGAGGTTTGATCCTGACCGCAGGGTTGGCAAGCATATTGGCCTATCACTACGAAGCGAGTGCGATTATTTGGATCATCCTGAATTTGCGCAGCAATACTTTGTAGCCCATAAGCAATTTGAGCAGGATCCCCAGCGATAGCTGCAATACTTGTATCAACACTTGCCATACGAGCAGCTTCTGCATTGCTACTAACCGCTTGGCGTTGTAAGTGAGGGACATGCACACTCAACCATTGCTGACACTGGGCTAATGCTTGCGCGTGAGCACAGACCGTCTTGATACCATCCAAACTTCCGGTCTTGCTTAATAGGTGATGACGAATCGGCAATACCACCTCGCCGCTAATTTGTAGTGGGCTCTCCAACAGCAAGTCGAGAGTGCGGGAGATGGCACCCTCGCTAGAGTTCTCCACTGGCACTACCCCAAAATTTGCAGCGCCCTTCTCAACCGATTTAAAAACTTCATCCAAACTAACGCACGGTAAGCCTTGGACAGATTGACCAAAATACTGGTGCGCCGCCAGCTCTGAAAAGGTGCCTACGGGTCCTAAATAGGCAACTGTTTGTCTGGATTCCAACGCTCTGCACGCAGACATAATCTCACGCCAAATCGAAGCAATCCCATCTGCCAGCAAAGGCCCTGAATTTTTCTGGAGGACATTCTGAATGACTTGATTCTCACGCTCGGGTCTAAAAATGGGAGCCGAGGATTCATTTTTAATATGCCCGACCTCTTGTGCCGCTTTAGCTCTTTTAGTCAAAAGCTCCAAGAGTTGAGTATCAATCTCATCAATCTTGGCACGCAAGGGAGTTAAACGTTGTTCATCCTTTGACATTAGGCCCGCCTCTCAAATTCCTGCATGAACGCCAGCAAGGCTTCCACTCCAGCAATGGGCATCGCGTTGTAGATGCTCGCACGCATGCCACCTGCGGCTTTGTGCCCTCGCAGTGCAGCCAATCCTGCCTCATTGGACTGTGCCAAAAACTCTGCATTCAAACCTTCATCTTTCAGAAAAAAAGTGACATTCGTTCTAGATCGGCAATTTTTATTAACGCGACTCTCATAAAGAGAGCTTTGATCAATAAAGTCATACAACAAAGATGATTTGACCTGACTGCGGCGTTCCATCTCTTTAATTCCGCCCTGACGCTTAATCCACTTAAATACTAAGCCTGAAACGTAAATTGGGAAAGTGGGTGGGGTATTAAACATCGACTGATTAGCAACTTCCTTGGCCCAATCCCAAATCGATGGGGTGATTGCCATGGCATGACCGATCAAGTCTTTGCGAACAATGACAATCGTTACTCCTGCAGGTCCAATATTCTTTTGGGCGCCAGCAAATAAGACTCCACATTGGCGCACATCCATTTTTTTCGAGAGGATATTGCTAGAAATGTCAGCAACCAAGGGGGCTGCGCCAACATCCGGAAAGTGTGCAAACTCAACGCCGCCAATCGTTTCATTGGCACAAATATGAACGTAGGCGGCATCGTTAGACAATTGCCAAGTACTTCGCTCAGGAATGCTTCTGAAGTGATCATTAAGGGATGTGGCCGCAACATGGGCTTCCCCATATTTTTGGGCCTCCTTCACTGATTTTTCAGACCAAATCCCTGTCACAATAAAATCAGCCTTGGGCTTTTTGGCAAGCGGCATCAGGTTCATGGGAATGGCAGCATTCTGACCAATACCACCGCCTTGCAATAACAAAATCTCGTAATCGTCGGGGATGGACATTAGCTCACGAAGATCGGCGAGCGTTTCTTCATAAACCGCCATGAACTCTTTGCTGCGATGGCTGATCTCCATCACGCTCGTACCAAGTCCATGCCAATTAAGTAACTCATCAGCAGTCTGTTGCAAGACCTCCTCTGGCAAGGTTGCTGGACCCGCTGCGAAGTTATAAATGCGGCGGTCAAAGCTCATGATAGTTTACGGTTTAGGATCGATGAGCTTAGGCATCGCCTGTCGGTGGCTCTGAATCTTTCTCAGACTGCTCATCACCAAGCTCATCATCATCGGAGTCGCTTTCAGCAATCCGCTGCAGACCAGATAAATGTGTTCCTTCATCGACATTGATTAAGGTAACCCCTTGCGTGGATCTGCCCATCTCCCGAATCTCAGAGACGCGGGTTCTAACCAGAACGCCACCGGTGGTAATCAACATGATCTGATCTTCGGGTGAGACTAATGCTGCAGCAACAACTTTGCCATTACGCTCGCTAGTCTGAATCGCAATCATCCCCTTCGTGCCACGACCATGACGAGTGTATTCAGCAATTGGCGTACGCTTACCAAAACCATTCTCAGTCGCGGTTAAGACACTGCTCGGGGTAGCATCACTCATAGCAGCATCCGCACTCACTGGTGCGCCCTCTGCAATTTCTGCAGGCGCAACTAGCATCGCAATCACTTCCTGACCTTCGGCCAAGTTCATGCCACGAACCCCGCGTGCTGTTCGACCCATCGGACGGACATCATTCTCATCAAAGCGCACTGCCTTACCCGCGTCGGAGAACAACATCACATCATGCTTGCCATCCGTGATTGCTGCACCGACTAAGAAATCGCCTTCATCCAAATCAACAGCGATGATGCCGGCTTTACGAGGATTGGAGAAATCCGATAAACGGGTTTTCTTAACCGTGCCGTGTCGGGTTGACATGAAGACATATTGATCATCCTGATAGCCTTTGATAGGCAATATGACCGTAATCTTCTCACCCTCAATCAAGGGGAACATATTAACAATCGGCTTACCTCTAGAAGTTCGGCTGCCTTGCGGCACCTCCCAAACTTTTAACCAATACATCCGACCGCGATCGGAGAAGCAAAGAATGGTGTCGTGCGTATTCGCAACAAACAAGGTATCGATCCAATCCTCATCTTTAGTTGTTGCTGCTTGCTTGCCGCGCCCACCGCGTTTTTGAGCACGGTACTCGCTTAAGGGTTGGCTCTTCATATAGCCAGCATGCGACAAGGTCACCACCATATCCGTTGGGGTAATGAGGTCTTCTGTGAAAAGCTCTGTTGCGTTCATCTCGATATATGAACGACGACCTGTATCACCACCCGCCTGACCAAACTCGTCCTGCACTTCCTTCAACTCCGCCTCGATGACCTTGGTCACTCGATCTGGTTTAGCCAAAAGATCTAAGAGATCAGCAATCTGATCCATCACCTCTTTGTACTCAGCAACAATCTTGTCTTGCTCTAACCCTGTTAAGCGTTGCAAGCGCATTTGCAAAATCTCTTGAGCCTGTCCATCTGAAAGACGATAGAGCCCACTGTCTTGCATACCGTACTCTGGCAACAAACCCTCGGGTCGGAATGCATTGCGTCCACCAGGTGCCTCGCCCTCAGCTCTTGCGAGCATCTCACGCACCAAAGAAGAATCCCACGCTTCTGCCATGAGCTCTTGTTTAGCTTCAACTGGATTAGCGGCAGCTTTGATGATGGCAATAAAGCGATCAATATTAGCTAAGGCAACAGCAAGACCTTCCAAAACATGTCCACGCTCACGCGCCTTACGCAGTTCAAAGATCGTCCGTCTGGTAATCACTTCACGGCGATGTGCCAAGAAATATTCCAGCATTTGCTTTAAGTTGAGTAAGCGTGGTTGGTTATCCACCAAGGCCACCATATTCATCCCAAAGTTATCTTGGAGTTGCGTGCTCTTATATAAATTGTTGAGCACGACCTCGGGCACCTCACCGCGCTTGAGTTCAATGACTACGCGCATTCCTGATTTATCTGACTCATCACGCAGATCAGAAATACCTTCAATCTTTTTATCATTGACAAGCTCGGCAATCCGCTCGAGTAAGTTTTTCTTATTAACCTGATAAGGCAACTCATCGACAATAATTGCCTGGCGTTGGCCTTTGTCCATATCTTCAAAATGGGTCTTGGCGCGCATAACTACTCTGCCCCGCCCAGTTCGATAGCCCTCTCGCACTCCCTGAACGCCGTATATGATTCCGGCAGTTGGAAAATCGGGAGCTGGCACAATTTCAATTAACTCATCAACTGTGCACTCAGGGTTATGGAGCACATGTAGACAAGCCCTGATAACCTCATCTAGATTATGAGGCGGGATATTGGTCGCCATACCCACGGCAATACCAGAGGATCCATTAATTAATAAATTAGGTACTTTGGCGGGGAGAATCAGGGGTTCTTTTTCGCTACCGTCGTAATTGGGGCCAAAATCAACGGTTTCTTTATCCAAATCGGCTAATAGCTCATGAGCTATCTTGCGAAGACGAATCTCGGTATAACGCATTGCTGCCGCGTTATCCCCATCAACTGACCCAAAGTTACCCTGACCGTCTACCAGCATGTAGCGTAGGGAGAAATCCTGAGCCATCCGGACGATCGTGTCATAAACGGCAGTATCCCCGTGGGGATGGTATTTACCGATTACGTCACCCACAATACGGGCCGATTTCTTAAAAGCCCGATTCCAATCGTTGTTTAATTCATACATTGCAAACAAAACCCTACGATGAACGGGTTTTAACCCGTCCCTCACGTCTGGTAAGGCTCGGCCGACGATAACGCTCATGGCGTAGTCCAGATAGGACCGCCGCATTTCGTCTTCTAGGGATATCGGGAGAGTTTCTTTAGCGGCTTGTTCCATCTCGAAATAATATCATTTCGCCGGCGCAGAACCTGTGCTAACATTCTGATAGTTGGTACCTATTTTAATATTGACGCTTTAAGCTTTTATGAGCTTTTAGGCATTTAGTCTGCATTAACTTATTTAAATGTTTTTTGAGGATAAAAAATGAACAAAACCCTAAAACTGATGCTCGCAGCATTGATTACTATTTCTGCTGGTTCAGTCATGGCTCAGCCAAAGAATGTTGACAACTGGGTCAACTCAGCCGGAACTCCTTGGAGAAACGGCGACGGCACATTGTGCTGGCGTGATGCTGCCTGGACCCCTGCTACTGCTGCTGCTAATTGCGACGGCTGGCTTGCTCCAAAACCTGCGGCTGCCGCTAAGCCAGCTGCTAGCAAAGTAGCTCAAAAGAAAATTACCCTCCAAGCCGACACATTGTTTGACTTTGATAAGTCGACCTTGAAATCAGAGGGAATTGCTACTCTCAATAAGGTTGCTCAAAATATTACTAAGATGAAGCTTGAGGTAGTGATTATTGTTGGTTACACCGACGGCATTGGTACCGATGCTTATAACATTGCCCTAGGTCAACGCCGTGCAAACGCTGTAAAGTCTTTCCTCACCAATGCTGGTGGTGTTGAGGCAACTCGCGTTTACACCGAGAGCAAAGGTAAAGCTGATCCTGTAGCGAGCAACGCTACTGCAGAAGGTCGTGCTAAGAACCGCCGTGCTGTGATCGAAGTAGTTGGTACACAGCCAGTAAAGTAATCTGTCTCTTAAGACTTCAAAAGCCCGGTTCGCCGGGCTTTTTTATTGGTTCTTTTGTATAGTGGTGGTTTCCTGCCCATAAGTGATTTAAGCCATGAGTAATGTAGACCAAAGCGAGATTGATAAATTTAGCGCCCTAGCCCATCGCTGGTGGGATCCTACAAGTGAGTTCAAACCTCTTCATGCTATCAATCCCCTCCGCTTAGGCTGGATTGAGTCGATCACTGCACTGGCTGGTAAAAAAGTATTAGATGTTGGCTGTGGCGGGGGTATCTTAGCTGAATCTTTATCCAAAGCCGGTGGCATCGTTACAGGAATAGATTTATCGGCAAAGGCTTTAAAGGTGGCTGAACTGCATCAATTAGAAAGCGGTACATCTGTTCGTTATCGCTCAATTGCAGCGGAGGATTTAGCCAAAGAAGAGCCTGAGCAATATGATGTAGTGACCTGCATGGAAATGTTAGAGCACGTTCCAGATCCAAGCTCAGTCGTTCAAGCATGTGCCTCTCTTTGTAAGCCCGGTGGAAATATTTTCTTTTCTACTCTGAACCGCAACCCTAAGTCGTATTTATTTGCCATTATTGGAGCGGAGTACATCCTGAAGCTATTGCCCAAGGGAACACATGAGTACGATAAATTTATCAAGCCATCAGAGTTAGCAAACTTCACAAGGCAAGCAGGTCTTGAGCTAAATGAGATTAAGGGTATGACCTATAACCCAATTACCCAGATCTATCGACTAGGCAGCGATACAGATGTGAACTATATGATTGCTACACGCAAACCATAGCCATGCCATCTCTTCCTTCGTTCGAGGGGGTCTTCTTTGATTTGGATGGTACCTTAGCCGACACTGCTCCTGATCTGGTGGCTGCAGCAAACCGCTTATTAATTGCTAAGAACAAGTTACCGATGCCCTATGAGACTCTGCGACCCATGGCATCCGCGGGCGCCAGAGGATTGATCCAAAAAAGTTTTGGGATCAATAAAGATCATCCGGAATTTATTGCTTTGCGAGATCAATTTTTAAGCTTCTACGAGGAAGCTCTCTTAGTTCACAGCAAGCTTTACGAGGGCATGGAAGAATTACTGCAAAGGCTCGAAGATGAAAAGCTTCCATGGGGTATTGTGACCAATAAACAAGAACGTTTTACCGTTCCACTCACCGAGCAAATGGGCCTCATGCAGCGAGCGCATTGTGTCGTTTCTGGTGATACCACCCCTTTCTCCAAGCCCCATCCGGAACCCATTTTGCATGCCGCTAAGCTAGCTAAAGTTGACCCCAAAAAGGCACTCTATGTAGGTGACGATATTAGTGATATCTTATCGGGCAAGGCAGCTGGGATGCATACCGCTGCAGCCTTGTATGGCTATTGTGGCTGTGACGAACCCCCTCACCAATGGGGGGCTGACTACCAAATTCAGCATCCTTGGGAACTTCAGCAAATCATCTTTGCAAAATAAGGTGTGCAATTTAAGTCCAAACGACTTAAAATTGTGACCCCAATGCAAGGAATTCCGGGGTCGACATGGTTTCGACGTGGATTACAAAGCATCAAGGGCATACCGAGGACCCGTTATCTCGTAAATCAATGGGAATGCAATAACTGCTAACGACGAACGTTACGCACTAGCCGCTT